>BNJT01000521.1_pt1 | contig 111419 bp, 129 predicted proteins | sample 8540491 | NCBI WGS metagenome assembly BNJT01 (sample SAMD00202455, study PRJDB9452) | human saliva metagenome | host: Homo sapiens
CAAAATTAATTAATACGGTACGCTACTTCTTCTCTATTCTATCACAAAAACCAGCCCAAAAGGGCTGGTTTTATGTAGGATTTAAAAACTATTTTTAAATCCTATCTAGAAGATCTTATTCTTCTTTTCTCCCGTTCTTAGCCATTCCTAACCCGAGACCTCCTAAGAGAAGGAGCCCAGCTAAGCTAGTGAGGTTGGAGCTCGCTTCTCCTGTTTCAGGAAGCGCGCGAGCTGGACTTGCTTCTTCTCCATGTTCAACTGACGCAGAGTCAGGATGAGGAGCTAAAGTTTGAACCGCTGGCTCTTCTTTCTTTTGAGCAAGAAGTTGTGACGTCGGTTTAGCAGTTTGTGGAGGAAGGACTTTCTCTGGAGATGGAGATACCGGTGTATGGTATTCAGGACGATTTGGAAGAACAGGATTTTCAGCTTCTTCCTTAGTAGACAAACGCAAGACAGTTGCTGTCAAAGCATCTAGTCGAAGTCCTGTTTCTGTCCAAGAGATTCCTTTTGGATCAGTTAGATTGCTAATACCTGCGCGTTCCCCATCCACTAGAACATCTGCCTTTCTAAAGCGTTCGAAGTCCGTTCCTAATGCAAAGTCACGCGCCTTGGTATCGGCATTGACCAAGACTAGATAGACATCTCCATTGCTGGCAGTGATTTGGTAGCCAATCACCTGATCCTCTTCTTCGACTCCATTCTCCCTGGAACCGTCAAGAGCTTGACGCGGTTCTTCACTTCTTCCATGTTGTCCATGCGGAAGGCGTCTGTTGACTTACGAAGGGCAATCAATCCTTTGGTGAAGGCGCGAGAGCGCGTATTCTCTGGATAGAGGGCTTCATTGGTTGCTTTTTTTCCAATCAAAGTGGTTGATGGCATCGCTTGAGTCATAAGAATCGTGGATGAAGTAAGGGTAGTCAAATGGTTTTCCATTTTCATCTACTAATAAATGAGATTTGTTTGGAACCTTGTCTTCGGAAACAGGCGTGCGGTAAGCTGGATCCTTGAATTGCTTAGTCCGACCATACTCTTGACCAGAATGAAGGAAAGGTGTTCCTTGAGCTGTCAGCACGAGCAGGTTTCCTAGACGCAAGCGACGATGAATCTCTGCATTATTGGCTGGGATACTAGGGTCCTTCTTGATAGACTGAGCGATAATATCAAAAAGGGTCAAGTTATCATGGGCCGCAATGTATTGGATGACATCACCTGGGCTATCTGCCTCAAAAGTTGGTTGGTTGCGCGATGAGATTCTTGAAGATGGTCGCAATCTTTCGTTTTCCATTGGTGATAAAGGCTGGTTGTCCCTCATTTGGATAACCTGATTTTAGATTGTTTCGAACATCATCTGAGAATACAGCAACGGTGTCCGTTTTCTTCATCCAGGATTGGTCTGCTGGTTGTACAGGACTGTTTTCATCACCTGCATAGGTCACCCAGCCTTCTCCCAACATGATGAGATTTGGATTCAGAGCCCGGGCCGCCTTGTAGGCTTCTTCGATAGAGGCCGCATCATGGTCGCCCATCATGTCAAATCGGAAACCGTCCACCTTATAAGTATCCACTAAATACTTAATCGAATCGACCAAGACCCGTTTGGACATGTAGTGGGTTGTTCCCAAACGTCCACCACCAAAGCTTGTCCGAGGCGTACCATCAGCATCCATGAAATGGTAGTAATTTGGCTCGATATCTTCAAAGATGTCCACGTTAGCTGTATGGTTATAAACAACGTCTAGTACCACTCCCATTCCACGCTTGTGAATTTCATTGACCAAATTCTTGAATTCTTCAATTCGTTTTTGAGGATTGCTTGGATCTGTTGAGTACATTCCTGACAAGGCGAAGTAGTTCTGTGGATCATAACCCCAGTTGTAATTGCTGTTGCTTGATGCATACTCTAACAAGCGCTCGCTGTTTCAATTCATTAACGTGGTAATAAGATAGAACTGGCAAGAGTTGAACGTGGGTTACACCAAGGTCTTTGAGGTAGTCCAATTTTTCAACAAAGGAAGCAAAGGTCCCAAATTGGCTCTTAAGCTCTGATGCCAAAGCCGGATCAGAAGTGAAGTCGCGGACATGAGCTTCATAGATGATAGCATCTTCTCGCTTCTTAAAGTTTGGAATGGACGCATAGGTTAAGTCACTCGGACCTAATCTACTTGGATCTACAAAGGCTGCTTTTGCTACCTTATGAACCGCATCTGTCTTGGACAATTCACTGTTCCAAGCTGCCAACGATTTGGCATACGGATCAAGAACGGTAAAGGTCTTCCCTTGGCGTTCAATTTCATACTGGTAGAAATAGCCCGTATAATCTTGGATATCCAGTCCTGAATCAGCAGAAAGAGTCTGCTTCCAAGTTCCTCGCTCCCCTTTTTCTAGAGTCACACGGCCAACTAGTTTTTCAGAATCGTTCTTATCATAGATGACAACGGATACCTTGTCCGCACTTGGTGACCAGAGGGTGAGATCAACCTTCTTCCCTCCTTCATGAAGATGAGCTCCGAGCGTTCCATCGTAGCTATAGGCTTCATCCTTGAGGCGCCAGTTCATTTTGGTTGTAAAGCGGTCATTGTCGTATTGAACCGTATAGGATTGATCAACCTGAGAGAAATCTCCTGTATAGGTTACTTTCTTTCCTGCTTCATCTAAAAGCAGGTCCGAGATGGTGACAGGATTTCCCTGAGCATCCGTGATCTTGGTCCGCTTGAGCAATTCTTCTTTCTGTGCCCCCGCCAAGGTCGAGAAGCTGGCTTCAATCTTTTCCTTACCGACATGCTGGGCACCTGTCATACGGATATCGTTGACATAATATGGGTTGGTGTAAACAGTCGGATCATCGTCCCGTAAGAAAATCTGGCTATGGTTCTTCAAGTCAGCAAATTTATAATCTTCTTGTCGAATTTTCACATCGTCTCCAGACTTACTCTCATCCAATAATAAGAAACCAAATTCTTTTGCAGCTTCCTTTAAGGGGATATCGATGTAACGACCGTATTTCCCTGTCGCTACAAAATCTGTCCCATCCGGCCAAGCAGCACTGCTCGGATTCTCTACATCTCCCCAATACCAGAGAGATTTTTTATCATAATTTCCATCTGTCCGATAGTAATTGACTCTGACCGTTCCCTCTGCTTGAGGCTGATAAGAATAGACTTTAAATTTGTCATCCAACCAAGCTTCATTCATTTTTGGAGAGAGCAATTCAATGGACTTGTCCCCTGTGATATTGTCCCCTTTAACATTGTTGATGAGGAAGCTAATCTTCTTAGCCTGATCATTTTTAAGCTTGACATCTAGATAATAGCCGTAGTCATCCGTCTTTGCATCCTTAAAGGATTGGGCACCTGTCGGCCAGTTTTCCGAAGGTTTTTCAACATCATCCCAGGTCCAGAGCCCCTGAGTTTCCTTGTTTTCTTCTGGTAGCTTTTTCACGTGAATCCGGATAGTCTGATCAGCAATCGGCTCCTCTGCCTTCTCAGACTGAGGAGAAGCAACCTCTTCAGTGAGGGCGCTTACATTTTCAGGTGCAGTGACACTTTCTTCTGCTACTTTTGGAGTTTCACTTGTCTCAGTGTTCGTAGCTGGTTTCACATCCGATGAAGAAATGCTTGTTTCATTTGACGGGGCTGTCACCACTTCTGAAGCTGGTGCAGGGGTATTGCCCACCTCATCTGCACTGACCGGACCAGCAAAGGCTGTTAATAAAGCCAAGCTCGTCGCAATCGCCACCGAACCAACGCCATTTTTCAATCGACGAATCGCATAGACGACTTGTTTATCGCCTGACACAGAAGGTTTCTGTTTCATATCTGTCTCCTTAAAATGATTAGTGTTCAACCAGTATAGCATGTAAGAATTATTTATGCAAGCGTTTTCTTAATTTATACTATCTTTTTATATTGTCCTCCCTAGTAAAAAAAACCAGCCCAAATGGACTGGTTTTATTCATAAAATATACTAATTTATGGCTCAACCAAAATCTTGATTTGCGATTTATCTTGCGTTAATTCGATAAAGCCATCTTGAACAATATTTCCAATTTGATTTTCTTAGTAACCAATTTTTCAGCAGAAAAATAGCCTTGTTCCATCAATTCCAATACTTTAGGGAAGATGTGGCGATAAGCGATAATCCCTTTAAGAGTCTTTTCTTGAATGGCAAATTCATTTGGATTGATGCTTGCTTCGCGTTCCCAAATAGAAACAACCATACACTCACCAGCCTTATGAACTGCTGCAAGAGCTTGTCCAAGAACAACAGGAACCCCTGTTACTTCATAAGACACATCCGCTCCACCATCCGTCAAGCGATGGATCGCTTCCACGATTGATTCACCTTCTTCTGGACGAACTACAATGGCACCTAGCTCTTCTGCTTTTGCTTGACGTTCAGGAGACAATTCAACTGCATAGATTTTTGATGCTCCTGCTGCACGAAGGGCTTCCACGATCAAGAGACCGATTGGACCTAAACCAAAGATAACAGCTGTATCCCCTGTTTTCAAAGCAGATTGACGAACTGCATAAACAGCCACAGCAGCAGGTTCTGTAAGTGCTGCTTGCTCATAACTCAAGCTATCTGGAATCACATGGACTAAATCTCCATCTAGGACACAGTATTTAGCAAACCCACCATCTGCCGCAAGACCGACGAAGTTCAAGTTTGGATCAAGGTTGTAGTCACCAATTAAGTTGTGTTTGCCAAAATTGGTTCAATCGTCACACGATCACCGACTTTAACACGAGTCACATCGCTTCCAACCTCAACAATTTCTCCAGCAAACTCGTGACCGAGGGTAACGGGTGCTTTTTGACCAGAATAAACATGCTCCTCTGTTGGAATAAAGATTGGCCCATCCAAGTATTCATGCAAGTCTGTCCCACAGATTCCTGTGAATTTGACCGCAACCTTTACTTGATGAGGTTGTACTTTAGGGACTTCTACTTCTTCGATACGAACGTCCTTCTTGCCATGCCAGCGAGCAGCTTTCATTGTTTCCATATAATTCTCCTATTTTTCCATGAATTGCAATTCCCTTTCAGGAAACCCGACAACCATATTGTAAACCCTTTCACAAACTTTGTCAAGAAGAAACAGACGGTTAATATCTTAATTATCGGCCCGAGATGACTCTAATTTCCAACCGACAATCCATCCCAGAACAAGAAGATAATTTTCAAAAGCTCCAATAGCATTTACTGGCAAATGATAGTTGAGATAAGCAAATAAATGATTGGTCCCAATCCCAAGCCCACCAATGATCAAGGCCAATAAAACCGTACGAAGATAAAACCAATCATATTTGAGATTAACAGCAATGAGAATCACAAGAACTGCCACATTCCAAATCCCAATCTCCCGTTGCCAACCGATAGAAACACCATATCCCGAATGACTTCCCATATAAGATGGAAAGAACAACTGGAAGACAATCGCTCCAGACATGGCGATGATAACCAGGACAAATAAGACTCTTAAAAATTTGTTCATGTAACTCCTCCTAATGCCAGTTGATATGTAATGATCTTTCCTATTCTAACACAATTTTATGGATAGTAAAAACCAACCTCTCGGCTGGTTTTTTTCTCTATTACTCTTCTTTCAACTTCGCCAATTCTTGGGCAAGTAACTTAAGGGCTACTTGTGGGTTGGCTTGGCCTTTAGTTGCTTTCATGAGGAAGCCGGTGAAGGCCTTGTCCGCATTCCGCTTCCCTGACTTGAAGTCAGCTACGGCTGCTTCATTGTCTGCAAAGACTTGGTGGATGATTGGGATCAAGACTTCAGGATCTGAAATCTGTACCAAACCAGCTTTTTCAACGTATTCACGTGCGCCACCACCGTTTTTCGCCAAGTGAACAAAGACTTTCTTGGCAATCTTAGAAGAAATGGTTCCATCTTCGATGATAGCAATCATTTCGACCAAATTTTTCTGGTGTCAATTGGATTTCTTCCAGCGTTTTGCCTTCTGCATTCAAGAATTGTGCCACTTCCCTTGGAGCCAGTTAGACACTTGTTTGGCATCGCCACCAAGGGCTACAGGTCGCTTCAAAAGAAGTCAGAAGTGACTTTCGTCGCTGTCAATTGGTTAGCATCATAGTCAGACAAGCCAAGCTCTGCCACGTAGCGAGAACGACGGTCTTTTGGAAACTCTGGCAACTCCGTACGCATTTCCTCGATCCACTCATCTGAGATTTCAAACAATGGTAGGTCTGGTTCTGGGAAGTAACGGTAATCCGCTGCTCCTTCTTTGACACGCATAAGAATCGTGCTCTTGTTAGCTTCATCATAACGACGTGTTTCTTGGCGAATGACACCACCTGAACGCAAGATTTTTCGCTTGACGCTCAACTTCGTATTCAAGACCTTTACGGACGTTTGAGAAAGAGTTCAAGTTTTTCAACTCCGTCTTGGTACCAAATTCCTCTTGACCGTATGGGCGAAGGGAAATGTTGGCATCGACCCGCATCGATCCTTCTTCCATCTTGACGTCTGAAATACCTGTGTATTGGATGACTTCTTTCAAAGCTGTCAAATAAGCGTAGGCTTCTTCTGGAGAACGCATATCTGCTTCAGAAACGATTTCGATCAATGGCACCCCTTGACGGTTAAGGTCTACATAAGAGAAGCCGTCTGTTCCGTGGGTGTTCTTACCGGCATCTTCTTCCAAGTGGGCCCGTTCAATCCCGATTTTCTTAGTTGAGCCGTCTTCTAATTGTACTTCAATCCAACCGTTATAACCGATCGGCTCGTCAAATTGCGAAATTTGGTAGGCCTTTTGGATTATCAGGGTAGAAGTAGTTCTTACGGTCAAAGTGCATATGCTGATGGATATCCATATTCAGCGCCAAAGCAGCCTTGATACCAGCATCCACAACACCCTTGTTCAAGACAGGAAGCACCCCTGGGAAAGACCAGTCGATCACATTGGTATTGGCATTTTGCTCGTTCCCAAAGTGGGCAGAGGTTGGTGAGAAAAATTTTTTTGAGTTTGTATTCAATTCAACGTGGACTTCAAGTCCGATGACTGTTTCAAAGTTCATTAATTGTCACCTCCGAAAAATAAGGGGTTGTTGCTTGTGGTAATCCGTCGTTGCTTCAAAAGGCAGCTGCAGCTTGGTAGATGGTTTCTTCAGAATACTTAGGACCGATCAACTGCAAACCAACTGGAAGACCTTGAGCAAAACCTGCAGGAATCGAAATCCCTGGGAGACCTGCCAAGTTGACTGGAATAGTCAAGAGGTCCGCCAAGTACATGGCAACCGGGTCATGGTTGAGCGAATCCAAATCAAAGGCTACACTTGGAGCTGTTGGACCAAGGATAAGGTCGTAATCCGCAAAGACTTTTTCGAAGTCTTGGATAATAAGGGTACGGACTTGACCAGCTTTCTTGTAGTAAGCATCGTAGTAACCAGATGACAAACTAAAGGTACCAAGCATGATCCGGCGTTTGACCTCATCACCAAAGCCTTGACTACGAGTGTTCACGTAGATATCATCCAAGTTTTTAGCATCTTCCGCACGGAAACCATAGCGAATCCCATCGAAACGTTGCAAGTTTGAAGAAGCTTCAGATGAAGCGATGATGTAGTAAACGGCAACCCCATATTTAGAGTGTGGAAGGCTAACTTCTTCGACAGTTGCTCCCAATTTTTCAAAGTGTTTGGCCGCATTAAGGATAGTTTCTTTGACTTCTGGGTCGATCCCTTCACCGAGGTATTCCTTTGGAAGGGCAATCTTCATGCCTTTGATGTCTTGACCAATCTTAGAAGTAAAGTCTGCTACGCGCACTGGCGCTGAAGTTGAATCCTTAGCATCTTCACTGGCAATGACATTGAGCAAGAGGGCATTTTCCTTGACCGTTGGTGCAAATGGTCCAATTTGGTCGAGTGAGCTACCAAAGGCAATGAGACCAAAACGGGAAACCGTTCCATAAGTTGGTTTGAGACCAACAATCCCGTTGAAGGCAGCCGGTTGACGGATAGAACCACCTGTATCTGAACCAAGGGACAAACGGACTTGCCCTGAAGCGACAGAAGCTGCTGAACCACTAGAAGATCCACCAGGCACCTTGCTGTGGTCCCAAGCATTCTTGGTTGGTCCATAGTAAGAAGTTTCTCCAGATCCACCCATGGCAAATTCATCCATGTTGGTCTTCCCGATGACAATCATATCTTTGGCTTTGGCATTGGCAACAGCTGTCGCATCAAAGATTGGCTCGTAGTTGTAGAGCATTTTTGATGCCGCAGTAGTCAAGATGCCATCTGTTGAGATATTGTCTTTGACAGCGAGTGGAATCCCTGACAGGAGGTTGTCTGCATCGATTCCTTTTTCATCAATGGCCTTGGCTTGCGCAAGGGCAGCTTCTTCGGCCACCGTTACAAAGGCATTGACTGCTTCTTCACGCGCCTTGATATCATCAAGCGTCGCTTGTGTCAATTCCGTTGCTGAAATTTCCTTAGAGATAAGGAGGTCGTGCAACTCTTCAATGGTTTTATGGTTGAATGACATTAGGCATCTCCTCCATCTTCTAGGATAGCTGGTACCTTGATGTAGTAATTATCTTTTTCAGGTACATTTAAACAAGCGGTCACGGTTTGTCCCTTTTTCAGCAACATCCGGACGCAATACGGTCTTACGATCCGCCATAGTCGTTGTTGGGGCAACGCCGGTTGTGTCCACTTCTTCCAACAATTCCACCATGTCGACAATCTTAGACAAGGTTGTCGCAAACTCAGCTGTCTCTTCTGGAGAGAATTTCAATTTTGAAAGATTGGCAACGTGGGTTACCTCTTCTTGCGTAATTTTCATCTTGCTTCCTTTCGTGAAATGATGATTTTTCAATACCCTCTATTTTACCATATTTTTAGTATTTATGCGGTAGTTTGGCAAGAAAATAGAGTCCGAGGAAGGCTAGGCATTAGGCCATTCTCCTCGAACTCTAATCTTACAATTCTTCTAATTGTTCATTCACCACTTTTGCTCCCAAAACATGTTTGAAATGATTTAAAGCAAACTGGTGATTTTCAGGAGTGAGCGACGCCACTGCAGGCGCGACTACTTCGATCTGATAGCCCAGATTATAGGCATCTACTGCTGTATGAAGGACACAAATGTCCGTTAAGACTCCCGTCAAAATAACCGTATCTACGCCACGTTCTCGGAGGCGGATATCCAAGTCAGTTCCTGAAAAAGCAGAATAATGACGCTTGTCCATCCAAAAAACACGCGGATCCGCTTTGTGCTCCCGATAAAAATCAGCTAAGGGACCATACAAATCCCGTCCACTAGTCCCAATGATATTATGAGGTGGGAAGAGCTTGCTTTCTGGATGAAAGGGATCGTCTACTTCATGAGCATCAATCGCAAAAAAGACATAGGCCCCTTGGTCAAAGGCTAGCTGGGTCACCTGGGCAATGCTCTCAGAAATAGCTTGTGCAGGAGCTCCTGCCGTTAGCTTACCTTCATCCGCTACAAAATCAACGGTGTAGTCAATCGAAATTAACGCTTTAGTCATTAGTAGTCTCTTTTCTTTATTTCTTCAAAAATATCTGGGATCAAGACTTTGAGGTAGGTTCCCTTCATCCCAAGAGAGCGGCTTTCAATAATACCGGCTGACTCCAGTTTCCGCAGTGCATTGACAATCACAGAGCGGGTAATACCAATCCGATCCGCAATCACGGAAGCAGTTAACTGCCCTTCATTTCCCTTCAATTCACTAAGGATAGCGGAAACTGCCCGCAATTCTGAATAGGACAAGGTATTGACAGCCATATTGACCGCAGTCCGGCGACGAATATTTTTCTCATCTTCCTCTCGTTGGAAGTTCAACATTTGAATTCCAACTACGGTACTAGCAATCTCAACCAAAATCAAATCATCATCCGCAAATTCCTTATCATTGCGCCAAATAATCAAAGACCCCAAACGAATCCCAGATACATGGATGGGAGCAATCGTTGTCAACCCATCAGGAAAATCAGACTTTGTCTCTACTGGAAAGATACTTAAATCGTGATCTACATCTAAATTCGCCTCTGTATCATAGACTAAACTGGCCGCTTTCGCATAATCTTCAGGTAATTTTTTATTGTCAAAAAAAGCCTCAACCCGGTCATTATTGGTTTTGTAGCGCATGAAATAACCTAGAAGAGTTCCCTTGCTATTAATAATACAAGCGTTACAATGAATGATATCAGCCAGTTGACGGGCAATTGCATTATAAGGCATTTCATCTTGCAACTGTTCTTCAGAACGCTTCAAGATAGATGTAATTTCTCGTTTTTTCTAATAATTTAGCCATAATAAACCTCGCATATAGTCAGCTAAAGTATATCATATAAGTGAGGGAATTTCAATCAAATTATCTGAAAATTATTTATTTTTTCTACAATTCTATTCAATTCAGAAAAATTAGCCTTATGTAACAAAATATTCGCTGGATTCATTCAAAAAAAAGAAACCGCCTATTAGCGATTTCTCTTACACTTATCGTTTGTATTGTTTTAAGAAACGAGTCATCTTCTCTTGAATTTGAGCCAATTCTTCTACTCGAGGAAGGTAAACAATCCGGAAATGATCCGGCTCTTTCCAGTTGAATCCACGTCCGTGAACCAAGAGAACCTTTTCTTGTTTTAAGAAATTCAAGACAAACTGCTCATCATCATCCACTCGGTACATTTCACGATCAATCTTAGGGAAGATATAGAGACCAGCTTTTGGTTTGACAGCTGAGAGTCCTGGAATATCATTGATAGCCTTGTAGATAAAGTTCCGTTGCTCGTAGATTCGACCGCCTGGAAGCAAGAGTTCGTCCACTGACTGGTAGCCTCCCAAAGAAGTCTGGACCACTTGTTGGGCCAAGACGTTTGAACACAGACGCATATTGGAGAGCATATTCAAACCTTCGATATAGCCCTTCACGTGGTGTTTGGGTCCAGACAAGACCATCCAGCCCACACGGAAGCCCGCTATGCGGTGTGATTTGGACAAACCGTTCATGCTGACACAGAACAAATCTGGCGCGAGACTAGCAATGGCTGTGTGTTTGGCACCATCCATGACCAAGCGATCATAAATTTCATCTGCAAAGATAATCAAACCATGTTGACGAGCAATTTCGACAATTTCCAACAAAATCTCATCTGGATAGAGAGCTCCGGTCGGGTTATTTGGGTTAATCACGACGATAGCCTTGGTGTTTGAAGTGATTTTTCGACTTGATATCATCAATATCAGGATACCACTCAGCCTCTTCATCACAGACATAGTGTACTGCATTTCCACCTGCTAGGCTGACCGCTGCTGTCCAAAGAGGATAGTCTGGCATTGGCACAAGTACTTCATCGCCATTATCCAGCAAGCCTTGCATGGACATCACGATCAACTCACTGACACCATTTCCGATATAGATATCATCAATCTCAACATTCGGGATCTTTTTCAATTGGCTATACTGCATAATAGCCTTACGGGCAGAAAAAATTCCTTTTGAATCCGAATACCCTTCACTATCCCGAGCATTCATAATCAAATCATGAATGACTTCGTCGGGAGCCGTGAACCCAAATTCAGCCGGATTTCCTGTATTTAAGCGAAGGATTTTCTCCCCGTTGGCCCGCATGCGCATCGCTTCTTCTAAGACTGGACCACGAATATCGTAAGCAACGTGTTCTAGCTTGACGGACTTATTGTATTCTTTCATGATTTTTTCCTCACTTTATCAAACTGCTTCCATTATACCACTAGTTAATCTGGAGTACAACTGAGCAACCTCTTTCATTCTCAATGAAATCCTATAGATATCTGATTTGACCTTTACTTTCTATGGTAAAAGGTTTAAAATATAATTATAGGTAACATAAATGGGTTCTTCCATTTTTTTCACGTTTTCAAGCATTAAAGGAGGACGGAACATGTCTCAAAAATACGAAAACATCATGGTTGCAGTTGATGGATCTCGCGAAGCTGAACTCGCTTTTGAGAAAGGGGTCAATGTTGCGTTGCGAAACGGATCAAAGCTTACTCTCGCTCATGTCGTTGATACACGCGCCTTACAAAGTGTCTCTAGTTTTGATGCCGAGGTGTATGAAGGATTCCAAACAGAAGCTAATGAACTATTAGAAGGGTATATCAAACGTGCAAAAGAAGCCGGAGTCCAAAACATTGCTTCGGTGATTGAAATGGGGAATCCAAAAGTCCTCTTAGCGACTGATATACCAGAAGAAGAAGGAGTTGATCTCATCATGGTTGGGGCAACTGGTCTCAATGCTTTTGAACGTTTACTAGTCGGATCTTCATCTGAATACATCCTCCGCCATGCCAAAGTCGATTTGTTAGTGGTTCGTGAGACAGAAAAGACCTTATAAACTTTATAAAAACCAAAAGGTGTGAAGGAAAACGAATTTCCTCACACCTTTTTATTTTCTTCCGATTCTGCTGTTTTTTCAGAGCAGTGTTTTTGATAAGCTTTGATTTGCCGTTCCAACTCTTTTTGAATGGCTGGCTCAGGTGCATACTTTTCTTCCCAGTCGTTCGGTTTTAAAATTTTATGCGTGACTTCATCAAAGTGAGCCTTTCCATCTGGGAAAATCTTCCCCATGTTTGCGCGGTGTACAATCTCAAAGACTTCTTCCGGATCGACCCCCATTAGAACAAAACTACCATAAGTCAGATACAAGTTATCAATCAAAGCATCGACCTGCCCCACAATGGAGATCTCAGCTGGATGCTTGCTACGAACTTTATTGGCTGCCTCATCTAGGGCTTGATGCAAGCTTTCGATTGAACGATCAAAGGTTGTTTCATCCTTACTCGCTGCTCGAATAAATTCAACCAATTCCTCCTGCTTAAACATGGTTCGGTAAAGAGCCTCTTGATTGTCCCAGGCCTTTGGTTCTTCCTGAGTTTGACCATCCATGAGTTGATGGAAGGCTTTGACCTTATTAAAGTGATCGTCACGACTAACAAAAAGTGACTGATCCGTGATAATGCCAAAATGTTCCAGCGCTTTTTGGATCCCGTCTTTGGTATTACTGGTCGTCGTATGCTGAGCTACTTCTTTGACCCTGCTGGTTCCATTGCCCATCGCAATCGACAAGCCAACACCCGAGAGCATTTCTAAGTCATTATCCGAGTCTCCAAAGGCCATCACCTGGTCCATCGAAAAGCCAAACTCCTCTCCTACAATCCGAATCCCTTCCATTTTTGAGTTATCTGGATTGATGACATCCGCCGCGAAGGGACTGGAACGCGTAAATTTTAATTCAGGAAAAGCTTGCTCAACTTTTTGAGTGTCTTTAGGACTAGCTAATAAGAGAACCTGATAAACCGGTCCTTGGGCAATTTGTTGCAGTTGCTTTTGATCCTGAGGGACAGCCTTGCTAACCACCTTGTTGAAGCCCTGACTAACTGCCTTCGAAAAAGCCTTTTTGGTACAAAACCGTGCAGACCATAGAGAAATCGGACTCAGACCAAAACTCATAATGCGAGAGCCTTCAACTCCATCTTCTGTTCCTAAGGCGATCTCAATGCGATGTTTTTTTGCGTAGTCAATCAAGTCATGCAGATTCTTCTTATCAATTGGAGAAGCAGATAAGACCTTGTCCTTGGTAAAAATATACTGACCATTATAGGTGACCGCAAAATCAAAGTCATAGCGCTCGATAAAAGGACGGACAAAGAAGGGTCCTCGCCCTGTTGCCAAACCAACAAAAATTCCTTGTTCCTTTAAGGCGCGAATGGCTTTTTCAGTTGACTTCAAGACCATTCGACTATCATTGACCAAGGTTCCGTCAATGTCAAAAAAGACCGCTTTTATTTCCATGATGACTGCTTTCTTTCCGTTTTATGATACAATAAATTATAACACACATTCCAAGGAGACACACATGATTAAGAAAATTTTGGCCCTTCATACAGGAGGGACCATCTCCATGCAGGCGGATGACTCTGGAGCTGTCGTGACCAATTCATCCAACCCCATGAACCATATTGATCTGTCACTGGCAGGGGTTGAGCTTACTTCAGAAGATTTTTTAAATTTACCCAGCCCTCATGTAACTCCTCAGCACATGTTACAACTCTATCATAAGATTCAGAAAGAGGCTTCCCAGTATGATGGGATTGTCATTACCCATGGTACCGATACTCTTGAAGAAACAGCCTACTTCTTAGATACCATGGACTTGCCAACTATTTCAGTAGTCTTGACAGGAGCCATGAGAAGCTCCAATGAATTAGGAAGCGACGGCGTCTATAACTATCTGACCGCCATCCGAGTAGCAGCAGATCCCAAATCACAAGACAAGGGTGTCTTGGTCGTGATGAATGATGAAGTCCATGCAGCCAAGTACGTGACCAAAACACATACCACCAATGTCAGCACCTTCCAGACCCCCACACATGGCCCTCTAGGCTTAGTCATGAAAAAAGAAGTTCTTTTCTTCAAAACAGCTGAACCCCGTGTGCGTTTTGATTTGCAAGAAATCAAGGGAGTTGTCCCCATCATTTCAGCCTATGCTGGCATGAAAACAGAAGTCCTTGACCTACTAGATGTCCAACAAATGGATGGTTTGATCATTGAAGCCTTGGTGCAGGAAATCTTCCTAAGGAAGTAGCTGAGAAACTCTTTGAATTTCAAGAGGCTGGCCTTCCTATTGCCTTGGTGTCCCGTTGCTTCAATGGAATTGCGGAACCTGTCTATGCTTACGATGGAGGCGGAGTCAAACTTCACGAGCACGGCATCTTCTTTGTCAAAGAGCTCAATGCAGCTAAGGCCCGGCTGAAGCTCCTGATTGCTCTCAATGCCGGATTAAAAGGCGATGAATTAAAAGACTATATAGAAGGTTAAAATAACAATAGAAGGTGTGATGGTGGATACATCCGCATTTTGTATTTAAAAATAGCTCTGATGGACTGAGATAATGATTGACAAGATGAATTTCAACATGGTTCGCATAGCTAGGACCTCTTTTCTATTTTTTACGATTATAGGTCCATAAACTTAAAATAAGATAAAAAGAGAGTGGGACAGAAATCGGTAATTCGTTAGAATTCGATTTCGTCGTCCCACCTCCGCACAGTTGAGTAGGGCTGTAAAAGCTGATAAAATCAGCGTAGTAGAGCCCACTCAACCACTGCGTCTTGCTCGACAATCCAAAGACAATTGAGAGGCTAGGACTTTTGTCCCAGCCTCTTTCTTATCCCTTCTTAATCCAGGTGTTCTTTCTGCTCCAAATGTAGAGACAGACAGTGCCAATCTGGATGCTCTCGCCAATTAGGAGTCGTGACCACCTGAACAGCTACCTTTCGTGCTTCCTCTAAGATTGGATAATCTTCAATGAGGTTGGCCACTTGAAATTCTGGTATGCCTGATTGGCGCGTTCCAAAGATTTCCCCAGAACCTCGTAGCTTGAGGTCTTCTTCTGCCAAGACAAACCCATTGGTGGTTTCGGTCATGATTTTTCATCCGACGCTTGCCTGATTCTGTTTTTGGGATTGGCAACTAATACTGCGTAAGACTGCTTATCACCACGCCCTACCCGACCTCTCAACTGGTGCAATTGGCTCAAACCAAAGCGGTCTGCATCCATGATAATCATGACGGTAGCATTGGGAACATTGACGCCGACCTCGATTACAGTTGTAGAAACTAGTAAGTCAATTTCCTCCCTGCTTAAAGGCCTGCATAATGGCCTCTTTTTTTCTTCCCCTTCATCTTACCATGAAGGAGAGCAATACAGGGCTCGGTCTCCAAAAATAAGCAATCAATTCTTCCTCTAGAGCAATAGCATTTTTGAGGTCCAAGGCTTCAGATTCTTCAATCAAGGGAGAAATGATGTAGGCTTGGGAGCCTTTTTGAATTTCTTTGACTAGCCAATCCAAGACTAAATTTAACTGTTGATGCTTGACCCAGCGGGTGATAATCTCTTTTCGACCTGCTGGCATTTGGTCGATAATCGAAACATCCATATCTCCAAAAGCAGTGATTGCCAGGGTCCGAGGGATTGGGGTCGCTGTCATCATCAAGACATCCGGATTTTGGCCCTTTTCACGCAGGATCCGTCTTTGGGCCACGCCGAAACGGTGCTGCTCATCAATAATGACCAAGCCGAGATCATGAAAATGAACTCCCTCCTGAATCAAGGCATGGGTTCCTACAATAAGGTCCACTTGTCCTGTCTGAATCAATTCCAAACGTTCTCTTCTCTCCGCAGCTTTTAAACTGCCTATCAAAAGAAGGATTTTGAGACTAGGAAAGAGAGAGGTCAAACTTTGTAAATGTTGCTCGGCTAGGATTTCAGTCGGGACCATCAAGGCCGCTTGCTTGCCAGCTGTCACAGCAGCATACATGGCCAACCCAGCAACGACCGTTTTCCCGCTTCCGACATCCCCTTGCAAGAGGCGATTCATGTGGTGAGGAGAGCGCATATCTGCTAGAATTTCGTTCAGACTTCGCTCCTGGGCTTCTGTCAACGTAAATGGAAGTTTAGCTTGAAGATCTTTTAGCTTCTTCTTATCCCAATCCAGGACGATTCCCTGTCCGATGGAACGATTTTCTTCCTTCAAGACCTGCAGTTGCAATTGGAAAAAGAGCAGTTCTTCAAATTTTACTCGTCTCAGGGCCTGCTTGTATTCCTCAAGATCCTTGGGAAAATGCATGGCCCTGACTGCTTGTCTGCGAGAAAGCAAGTGGTACTTATCCATTAAAATCTGGGGTAAATTTTCTTCCAATAGTTGGTCCAAGCCAGCTTCAAAAGCCGTTTTGATGACCTTTACTAGAGCAGACTGGCTCACCCCCTGAGACAAGCGGTAGACCGGTTGGAGGTCATCTTCGACTTGGGCTAACAGCTTCATCCCTGTCAAGGCTCCCTTGGCCTTATCCCATTTACCAAAGACAGCCACTGTTTGTCCTAGTTCAATCTTGTCCGCTAGATAAGGCTGGTTAAAGAAACTAACTGCTAGGACCAGCTCCCCTTGTTTAATGGTAAAGCGAAGACGGTTACGCTTGTAACCATAATACTGGACATTGGCTGGGGTGGCAACAATTCCAGAAACAACTGCTTTTTCTCCATCTTCCAGATCTAAAACATTTTTTGATTTAAAATCTTCATACCGAAATGGGAAGTAGAGCAAGAGGTCCTCAACCGTTTCGATTCCCAATTTCTTGTATTTTTCTGCTGATTTCGGTCCAATTCCTGACAGGACAGAAAGTGGTTGGTGTAAGTTCATTCTTTCCTCCTAGATAAGAAAGGAGGCTGGGACCTCCGTCATCAACCTCTTTCATCTCGAACTTTTTATAAAAGGAAGCTGGGAAAAGACAAACAACTTACTTCCCACTGTCTTCCTTTGTTGGACGATAAACTCTTGGTACACGATCGCTCAGGACACAAACAACCTCATAGTTGATCGTGCCTCGATAGACTGCTACATCCGTTGTCGTTATAGCTAGATCACCATCCCTTCCGATCAATACTACCTTAGTCCCAATCGGGTAGGCCTTCGGTAGGCGAATGGTGATTTGGTCCATGGATACGCGACCGACAATTGGACAGAATTGCCCATCAACAAGAACATGAAAACCTTGCATATCTCTGGTCCAGCCATCTGCATAGCCAATTGGAATGGTCCCAATCCACTCTTCCTCGCTAGTCTGATAGGTCGCTCCATAACCAACTGTCTGACCCACTTCTAGTGGTTTGATATGGACCAATTCTGTTTCCAGACTCAAAGCAGGACGGATGCTATAGGGAAGCTCTAACTCTCTTCCACTTGGATTGAGGCCATACATGACATCGCCCAGTCGGACAGCATTAAATAGTATCAGCATGCCATAAAGTCGTTGCTGAATTGCTGGCATGAACGATTTTCGGAGTATAGGGCAAGCACTCCAATAAGTTCTTAAATCGTTGCAATTGGCCTTGGAAATGACGGTCATCTTTCTCATCAGCTGTAGCAAAATGAGTAAAGATCCCTTCCACTTCTGCTCCATGATCTCTTAATAAGATCATAGCTTCCTGCAAGTCTTCTGCAGAACGAAAACCAATTCGTCCCATTCCTGAATCCACTTTAATATGAACCTTCAACCCAGTCAAATCAGACTTTTCAGCCAACAATGCTTTCAACCACTCGAGACTAGCCACTGTATAACGAATATCCTCTTTGATGGCGATTGCAACGTGTTCTACTGGTGCAACTCCCAAATTAAAATCGGTTTTTCACCTGCTACTTGGCGAACTTCCCAGGCTTCATCTAAGTTGGAGACACAAAAAGCATCTACTAGTGGCAATAAGCGTTCTACCACTGGCACAACCCCATGGCCGTATGCATTTGCCTTGACAACTGCAAAGGTCAAGGTCTCTTTCGGAATATGGGCTTGTATTTGTTGAACATTATAGGCAATAGCCTCTACATCCACATATGCTCGCGTTGGTCTATGTATACTAGCTTTCATTTCTTTCCTCCAAAATGACACTGGTCGAAACTAAATCGCCTGAGTGACTAATCGATACCCAAATCTTTCCACTAAAAGGAGCTTTTGAAAAATAGGGAGCTCCTTTTTGATTGGTTAGAATTTCCAGATCCTGAAATCCTACTGGACCAATTCCTGTTCCCCAAGCCTTGGAAAAGGCTTCTTTGGCAGACCATCGACCTGCCAGGTATTCCATTTTCCGTTTCCCAGATAATTGGTCGAACCGTTCTCGCTCCGTCTCTGTCAATACCTTGGAAGCAAATCTCGGATGTCTCTGGTAGGCTTGTTCAATGGATTGGATCGATTCGATATCTATCCCATGTCCAACAATCATATCTTTTCCTCTTTAATGATTCTCTATCAGCAACTCTATTTAAGAAGGAAAGGGCTGAGAATATTTTCTCCAGCCCTCTCCTCTTATTCAGCTACATACTGATAAATTTCTCGTACTAAGCTTTCTGTCTTTTCCCAACCCAAGCATGGGTCTGTGATCGATTGACCAAATACTTCTGGTTGATCTTGACGACCGTCCTCTAGATAAGATTCAATCATAAATCCACGGACTACATCATGGATAATTGGATTCCAGCTACGATTTGTAAGGGTTTCTCTGACAATGCGAATCTGCTCAGCAAATTTTTTCCCAGAATTATCATGATTGGTATCAACCAGGATAAATGGATGTTGCAAGCCCAAGGCTTGGTAGCGATGCGCAGCTTCTAGTAGATCTTCATAGTGGTAGTTCGGAATATTTTTCCCATTCGCGTCTAAGGCTCCACGCAGAATAGCATGTCCGAATGGATTTCCACTTGTCTCCACAGAACGACCGTTATAGAAGAAATGGTGCCCATGTTGTGCAGCATAAATTGCATTAAACATGACCGACAGATTTCCAGACGTTGGATTTTTCAATCCAGTTGGGACTGAGATGCCACTTGCTACAAATCGATGGCCTTGATCTTCCACAGAACGTGCCCCAATGGCAACATAAGAAAGGAGATCCTCAACAAATGGGTAGGTCTCTGGATACAACAGTTCATCTGCTGTTGTCAAACCAGTCTCGGTAATCACTCGATGATGCAGGCGACGAACTGCCTTTAAGCCAGCTACAAAACTTGGTTCTGAAGCAGTATCCGGTTGATGCATCAAGCCTTTATAGCCATCTCCATTGGTCCGAGGTTTGGCAGTGTAGACCCGCATCACAATGAAGACCCGATCTTTAACTTCTTCTTGAAGGGCTGCAAGGCGACGAGCATATTCCATCACTGCTTCCTCATTATCTGATGAACATGGTCCCATCACAAGCAAAATCCGCTTGTCTTCTCCCTTTAAAATAGAGGCTAATTCACGGTCACGCGCTTCTTTGCGAGCCAGATGTTCACCTTCTAAGCGATAAAGAGAAGTTACTGCTGTTTCATCAATGATTGGGCTAGTAGCTGTAAAAGACATAGGCTGATCCTTTCATACGATTAGAGTTTTTTTACCGTGGCAGTTTTTTTAAATTTCTTACCAGATCCACATGGACAGATGTCATTGCGTTTGATTTGACTCAAGTCGAGATCTTCTGGTAAATCAGTTTTTTGAGCGGCAATATTACGAGTCGCTGTCGTTGAAATACTGTGTTCTGTACGTGGACGCTCTTGTTCGTGGATTTGAGCTTTCATCATCAAACGAGTCACATCAAACTCGATGGAGCCAATCATATCGTTGAACATACGGAATCCTTCTGATTGGTATTCAACCACAGGATTGTTTTGTGCATAACCACGGAGACCAACAGCATTGCGCAATTGATCCAAGGCATCGATGTGATCAGTCCATTTGCTATCCACAACACGAAGAATCAAGACCTTTTTGGAATTCTCTGACTGCTTCTTCATCGCGTAATTTCGCTACTTGGTTTTCATAAACCTCTTCAGCACGTTTAAACAAGTAATCAATCACTTCTTTATCAGATTTGCCTTCAATATCGCTCTCTGAAATCGTATCTTCAGGGACCAAATTGTATTTGGCAAAGTTCAAGATAGCTTCGATTCGCTCTTCCTTGCTTGAGTGGCTTGCTCCTTCAACGATCCGTTTAATCGTTCGCTTGATCATGGCCTTGATTTCTGGCGCCAAGTCACGATCCGCAGTAATCACATCATAGCGTTGAGAGTAGATAATCTCACGTTGTTCCCGCATGACATCGTCATACTGAAGGACTTGCTTACGAGTGTCATAGTTGTTCCCTTCCACTCGTTTGAGCTGCTTCGACTTGGCGTGTAAACATGTTAGATCTGATGACAGATTCTTCTTCGCTTAGTTTGAAGCGGTCTAGCAAGGCTTTGATACGCTCTGAACCGAAACGACGCATCAACTCATCTTCAAGAGAAAGGTAGAATTGAGATTCACCTGGGTCCCCTTGACGTCCAGAACGTCCTCGCAACTGGTTATCAATACGACGACTTTCATGACGCTCTGTACCAATCACACAAAGTCCACCGAGTTCACGAACCCCTTCACCGAGCTTGATATCGGTACCACGTCCGGCCATGTTGGTCGCGATGGTAACGGCACCACGTTGACCAGCGTTCATGATGATTTGCGCTTCTTTGTAGTGGTTTTTCGCATTCAAGACTTCGTGAGGAACGCCCGCTTCAACCAAGAGACTAGATAGGTAGTCACTGGTTTCAACGGCAACGGTACCCACCAAGACTGGTTGGCCTTTTTCATAGCGAGCTTTTACATCTTCTACTACAGCTTTAAACTTCGATTTCAAGCTTGGATAGAGAAGGTCTGGATGATCGATACGAGCGATCGGACGGTTAGTTGGAATTGGAATAACGCGAATGTTGTAGATTTCACGGAATTCTTCTTCTTCTGTTTTACCAGTACCTGTCATCCCTGAAAGTTTCTTGTACATCCGGAACAAGTTTTGGTAAGTAATAGAAGCGGATGTTTGGTTTCTTCTTGTACTGGTACACCTTCTTTAGCCTCAATCGCTTGGTGCAAGCCGTCTGAATAACGACGACCTTCCATGGTACGACCTGTAAATTGGTCGACGATCAAGATTTCTTGATCCTCACTGACCACATAGTCGATATCCAAAATCATGATGTAGTTGGCACGGAGGGCATTGTCAATGTAGTGTGTCAAAGCAACATTTTCAATGTCATACAAGTTTTCAAGCTTAAAGTAGCTTTCAGCCTTATCAATCCCAGAATCTGACAAACCAATGGTTTTTGAAGGGACATCAATAATGTAGTCGTCTTCTTCCAAAGATTTCACAAAGGCATCCGCCATGTGATAAAGTTGGCTAGTTTCTGTAGAAGTCTGACCTGAGACAATCAGTGGCGTACGGGCTTCATCGATTAAGATGGAGTCTACCTCATCGACCAAGGCGTAGTTTAAAGGACGTTGTACCATGTTTTCAGCACGAACAACCATGTTATCACGCAAGTAGTCGAAACCGATTTCCGCGTTGGTTGAATAGGTGATATCACAAGCGTAAGCTTCTTGTTTTTCAGACGGTGATTTCGCAGCCAAGTTGATCCCAACTGAAAGACCTAGCCATGAGTACAATTCCCCCATCTCTGTCGCGTCACGTTCTGTCAGGTATTCGTTGACAGTGACAACGTGAACTCCTTTACCAGATAGGGCATTCAAATACACCGGCATGGTCGCAGTCAAGGTTTTCCCTTCCCCTGTACGCATTTCCGGAACGTCACCATGGTGAAGAACAATCCCACCCATGACCTGTACTTTATAAGGGAACAAGCCCAAGACACGCTTGGCACCTTCACGAACTACCGCAAAAGCTTCATAGAGGAGGTCATCCAATGATTCGCCATCTTGGTAGCGTTGCTTGAACTCTTCTGTTTTCGCTTTCAGTTCATCATCTGACAAGGCAGCCATTTGATCTTCGTATGAGAAGACCTTGTCTGCCATCTTTTCCAATCGTCTTAATTCACCTTTATCATTTTCGATAATTGTTTTTAATAAATTAGCCATTAGTTTCCTTACTTTTCAAATTTCTTAAATTTTAAACGTTCTTTTTATTATAGCATACTGTAGCTTATCCATCAAGAAATTCCATTGATTAGAAATTGGTTTCCCCCTCTTTTTCCCTTATCAATTTCACCTTCCAACCATCCATTAGAAAATTCCTAAAAACAACAAAAGGTTGAGTACTTGATGACTCAACCTCCTTTCTCCATTTATGGATGACTGACAATTAATTCCATCTCTTCTCCTGACAAGGTCCAAGTCTGGATATCACTCGTTAAGATAAAGTGGTCTCCTTTTCCAATCGGATAATCTACCCCATCTACCTGAAGACTTCCTTGCCCTGAGAGAACGCTCACCAAGCTATAATCATGGGTCTTTTCAAATCGAACTTCCCCATTGATTACCCACTTGTGAACACCAAAGAAGTCATTGGCCACTAACAAAGTAGACGACAAGTGATCGACTTTTTCCTCAACCGGTCGACTATTCGCTGGAGCCCCTAAGTTCAGCACATCAATGGACTGTTCAATGTGCAACTCACGTAAATTCCCTTGATCATCTTTGCGATCAAAGTCGTAAACTCGATAAGTTGTATCGCTCGATTGCTGGGTTTCCAAGATTAAGATACCTGAACCGATGGCATGCATGGTACCACTTGGCACATAGAAGAAATCTCCCGCTTTCACAGGAACCCGCGCTAAAAGATCATCCCATTCTTTGGCTTCGATCATTTGGCGCAATTCTTCCTTAGACTGGGCGTGTTGACCATAGATAATTTCTGCCCCTTCATCAGCAGCAATAATATACCAGCATTCAGTTTTTCCCAAGTTCTCCTTCATGCTCCATTCCATAGGCATCATCTGGGTGAACCTGAACACTGAGCCAGTCATTGGCATCTAGAATCTTTGTCAACAAAGGAAAGACCGGTTCTGGTCGATTCCCAAACAATTCGCGATGCTCAGCATATAGTTGGTCTAAGCCCATTCCAGCATAAGGTCCGTTCTTAACAACAGAAACACCATGTGGATGGGCCGAAATAGCCCAGTATTCACCAACATGATCGCTCGGGATTTCATAGCCAAACTCATCTCGTAATCTAGTTCCACCCCAAATCTTTTCCTGCATAACTGATTGTAAAAATAGCGGTTGTGACATACCTGCCTCCATATATCCTTGTATTCAATACCTTATTATACCAAATTCCACTCTTTTTTTGAAAGCCCTACCAAGCTGTTTAGCCCCTTTTTAATTTTTTTGCACGTTTTTTTCACATTTTTTACCGGCTTTCCGCTATAATAGGAATATGAACCTCAAAGAATCCATTATCGAATTGGCTCACTCCATTGGTATTTCAAAAATTGGCTTTACCACTGCGGATGATTTTTCCTATTTAGAAAAATCCCTCCGCCTAGCTGTGGAAGAAGGCCGAAATTCTGGTTTTGAGCACAAAAATATTGAAGAACGAATCCAACCACGCTTAAGTTTAGCTTCTGCTAAAGACGATTATCTCCATTGCCGTTGCCTATCCCCACAAGTTAAAAGCAACAACCTCAGAAGACGGCCTATAAACGCGGAAAATTCACCCCCAATAGCTGGGGCCTTGATTATCACTATGTCTTGCAGGATAAATTAGACCGCCTAGCACGAGGGATTGAAGAATTAACCGCCGACTTCGAATACAAGGGCATGGTGGATACCGGTGCCTTAGTGGATACCGCGGTTGCTCAACGAGCTGGGATTGGCTTTATCGGAAAGAACGGCCTCGTCATCTCAAAAGAATACGGTTCTTATATGTTTTTAGGTGAACTCATCACCAACCTAGAGATTGAACCCGATCAAGCCGTTGACTATGGTTGCGGAGATTGTAACCGCTGTGTAGAAGCCTGCCCGACTTCTTGTTTAATCGGAGATGGCTCTATGAATGCCCGACGTTGCCTATCCTTTCAGACCCAAGACAAGGGGATGATGGATCTGGAATTCCGTAAAAAGATTAAAACGGTCATCTACGGTTGTGATATCTGTCAAATCTGCTGTCCCTACAACCGTGGTCTGGACAATCCACTAGCCACTGATATCGATCCTGAATTGGCTCACCCAGAATTAATCCCCTTTATTGAGTTATCCAATGGACAATTCAAAGGAAAAAAATTTGGAATGGTCGCTGGTAGTTGGCGGGGAAAGAATATTCTCCAGCGCAATGCTATCATTGCTTTGGCCAATGCTAATGACCGGTCTGCTATTCCCTAAACTGTTAGAAATTATCGAAACCTCGCAAAACCAGATTCATATTGCAACAGCCATTTTGGTCACTGGGAGAGCTGATTCGAGAAGTCACACCTGACTTGGTTGATTTGTTAACTTCCCTCAAAAAAACCCAAGTCCAGCTATTATAGAAGAACGCGAACGGTTCTTCCAAAAAAATTCCAACACCAAATCTCACATAATTAAAAAAACTGCCCTAACAAACTTAGGCAGTTTTTTAATGTAGACAAACTATTATTATACATAAAACATCTAGTTACTCTTCAAAAATGACTTATTTTGCCATTTAAGAAGATAAAAACTTTCCGCTGTGAGAAAAGTGCCTGAAACACAATAGTTTCAGGCACTCGGGAGTTTTGAGAGTAAAACAGTTTGGGAAACTGTTTTAGCCCGAGCCCAGAAATTAAAAGAGCGAGGGGGTTCAAAACTAAGTCATGGAACTTCGGAGAAGTTCGCTGACGTCCGTACTCACCTAAAGAAAGTTTCCAAGAATACTTTTTTACACTTTGAAACTACCAAACTAAGTTAGGCAGTTTTTATTATTTCTTACTTCTCCCATCCAACCTCTATCAGAAAATTCCTAATAGAGAAAAACTGACGATTCCCCATAGGAGTGCAACAACAAATCCGACCACGACATCACGGACAAAATGGAGTCCTGCCAGAACACGAACTCCTGCCAATAGAAGAGCCAGGAAGAGGCCAAGGCTAGATAGAAGAGGATTCACTCCCCAGGCTACTGTCGAAATGATTGCCGCTGAAAAGACGTGCCGGCTTGGCATGGAACTTCCCTTACCTTCTCTCTCTAGGAGAGGTGGAAGCGCGCCAAGCTCATAGGGACGGGGCCAATTGATTGCTTTTCGAATGACACTCAATAAAATAAAGCCAGATGCCGGAACCAATAGATAGGCAAGAACAACCCAAATCTCGGAAGCTTTCAGATAAGCTGCCCAAAGAACATAAAAATAAAGGAGTGGCATCAGCAGGGTGACGAGGCGGTTAGCCCACTTTAATAAAGAAAGATAATAGGGATGGGACACAAAAAATGGTCTAACACGTTCATAGAACAAATATTCTTTTTTCATCAACAATTTCTCTTCGATCAATTCCTTAACAAGCAGCAACTGGACCTAGATCAAAATCCCTTCCAGGTGATCTAGCTCATGCTGGCAGATCTGAGTATAAAACCTTCTAAGCTTTATGAGCTGAGGCTTCCAATTCATGTCGCAGTAGGAGACTTGAATCTTTTCAAAGCGGCTCGTTTTTCGGCTCCCTGCCAAAGAAAGACACCCCTCTTCTGTCTCATAAGCCCCTTCTTTCTTGACTAGAACAGGGTTAAAGAGAACCAAGGGCATCAAACCAAATTGGATAATGATCACTCGCTTGCGTACACCAATCATATTAGCAGCCATGCCAACACAGGAATCTTGGTGAGCTCGTAAGGTATCTTGTAAGTCTTGCGCCAGATACAAATCCTCTTTTGTCGCTTCTTCAGATACTTGACTCAAAAAGAAGGGATCCTTCATAATGGCTTTTTCCATCTTTTCTCCTCTCTTGCTTAAAAAAGAGAAGGTCATTCATCCATCTTCCCGACGAAGAACTCCCTCCCCTAGCATTTTCATGCTTTTTTTTGTTGTTTCAGCCTTACCTGATTAGTCTTTTTTGCTGACTTGTTTTGCTAAGACAAAGTTACCCAAGGTTGCTGAACCATTTCCAGCTACCGCAGGAGTCACGATGTAGTCACGAACATCTGGAACTGGTAAGTAGCCGTTCAATAATACTGTGAATTTTTCACGAACGCGATCCAACATGTGCTGTTGTGCCATCACTCCTCCACCAAAGACAATAACATCTGGGCGGAAGGTTACAGTTGCATTGACAGCAGCTTGGGCAATATAGTAGGCTTGGATATCCCATACAGAGCTATTGAGTTCGATATTTTCCCCACGAATACCAGTACGAGCTTCCAAGCTTGGACCAGCCGCAAGACCTTCTAAACAACCTCTGTGGAATGGACACACACCATTAAATTCTTTTTTTCAACATCCATTGGGTGTTTGGCAACATAGTAATGGCCCATCTCAGGATGTCCCACTCCACCAATGAATTCACCACGCTGGATGACACCTGCACCAATCCCTGTACCAATTGTATAGTAGACTAGGTTTTCAATCCGTGCACCCGCATTATTACGAGCGACAACTTCACCATAAGCTGAGCTATTGACATCAGTTGTAAAGTAAATCGGTACATTTAACGCACGACGGAAAGCCCCTACCACATCAATATTCGCCCAATGGGGTTTGGGAGTTGTTGTAATAAAACCATATGTTTTTGAATTTTTATCAATATCAATCGGTCCAAATGAACCAATCGCTAAACCAGCAAGGCTTTCAAATTTAGAGAAAAACTCAATACATTTATCAAGGGTTTCAATAGGGGTTGTTGTTGGAAACTGTGTCTTTTCAATGACGTTATTATTTTCGTCACCTACAGCACAAACAAACTTTGTTCCACCAGCTTCAAGACTTCCATATAATTTAGTCATATCAATCCTCTTCTTCAATTCTCTTTTTTTCTATTATATCATAAAGGAAAACGGTTCACTTCTATTCCTTAAAGAAAAAACTACTCTTATTTATGTTTCAACATTAGGTGAGCAACTTTTTTATTCCAAACCTCATCTCCAAACAAAATTCAAGGACTGGAGGATACCCTAACCAGTCCTTGAGCAATCATATTTTAAATTATGCTTTTACTTCAATAATCGCATCGCCTTTAGCAACTGCACCAGTAGCTACTGGAGTTACTGAAGCATAGTCAGCTGTGTTTGTGACGATGACCATTGTTGTATCATCAAAACCAGCTGCTGCAATTTAGCAGAATCAAATGTTCCAAGAACATCACCAGCTTTAACCTTGTCACCTTGTGCAACTTTTTGCTCAAAACCGTCACCATTCATTGAAACAGTGTCAATCCCAACGTGGATCAAGATTTCAGCACCATTCGCTGTCTTCAAACCGAAGGCATGTCCAGTTGCAAAAGCAATGGTTACTTCAGCATCTGCAGGAGCATAAACGACACCTTCAGATGGCTTCACTGCAATCCCTTGACCCATAGCACCGCTTGAGAAGACAGGGTCATTCACATTTTCTAAAGCAACAGCTTGCCCAACGATTGGTGAAATAATTGTTTCATCTTGAAGAGTTGCAGGAACGGTTCCAGTCACAGCTTCCTCAACAAAACGATCTGTTGTAGCACTTTCAGTTACAGTTTCAGGTTCTTCATCCTCAAAACCAAACATGTAAGTAAGAGCAAAACCAAGAGCAAATGATACTGCTACCATAAGGAAGTATTGTGGGAGTTGACCATTTACATAAAGCACTGTACCTGGAATGATTGTGATTCCACTACCAGTACCAGCAAGACCAAGAAGTGAAGCCAATCCACCACCGATAGCACCTGCAATCAATGAAAGGAAGAATGGTTTACGGAAACGCAAGTTAACCCCAAAAATCGCAGGCTCAGTAATACCTAAGAAGGCAGAAAGAGCAGCTGGGAAAGCAAGAGTTTTCAATTTAGGATTTTTAGTTTTCACACCAACCGCTACAGTAGCAGCTCCTTGAGCAGTCATAGCAGCTGTGATGATAGCATTAAATGGGTTGGCATGGTCAGCAGCAAGCAATTGAATTTCAAGCAAGTTGAAGATGTGGTGAACACCTGATACGACAATAATTTGGTGTACCCCACCAATCAACAACCCACCAAGACCAAATGGTAAGCTAAGAACAGCTTTTGTTCCAAGAAGAATGTAGTTTTCAACAACGTGGAATACTGGTCCAATAAGGAATAGACCAAGAATTGACATTACGAAAAGAGTAACAAATGGTGTCACTAAGAGATCAAGGACATCTGGAACTACTTTACGAACAGCTTTTTCAAACTTAGCTCCAACAACCCCGATAATAAAGGCTGGAAGAACAGATCCTTGCAACCCTACGACAGGAATAAAGCCGAAGAATTTCATAGCAGTCACCTCACCACCAGAAGCAACAGCCCAGGCATTTGGAAGTGAACCAGAAACAAGCATCATACCAAGAACAATACCAACCGCTGGGTTCCCACCAAAGACACGGAAGGTTGACCAAACGACAAGACCTGGCAAGATGATAAAGGCCGTATCTGTCAAGATTTGAGTATAAGTCGTAACATCTTCTGGAAGAGTCACACCAAGGGCATTCAAGAGTCCACGGACACCCATGAAGAGACCTGTCGCAACAATAACTGGGATGATTGGTACAAAGACATCACCAAAAGTACGGATAGCCCGTTGGAACCAATTTCCTTGTTTAGCGGCTTCTGCTTTCATCTCAGCCTTAGTTGAAGTTGGCATCCAAGAGCGACAACTTCATCATAGATCTTATTTACAGTTCCAGTACCAAAAATAATTTGGTATTGACCTGAGTTAAAGAAAACTCCTTGAACTTTTTCAATATTTTCGACAGCATTTTTGTCGACTTTCGCTTCATCTTTCACCATCACACGAAGACGAGTCGCACAGTGAGCAACACTGTTGACGTTCTCAACTCCACCGATCGCATCGATGACTTTTTTTGCAATTTCTGTATTTGACATTTGCAAAAATCTCCTTATTTTTTATTGTTTTGAAAACGGTTCACCCGTCTCTACGCATTTAATTGTACCACGTATTAAGAATATGTCAACCGTTTTGCAGAAAGTTTTTGATAACATTTTGCTATTTTTGATTGTTTGAAACAATTGTTTTTCATTTTCATTCACATAAATACCTAATCTACCTATCCTATTGGATGTTTTATATTAATTTATTTTCAAAAACTTTCATATTTTCATTTATTTTCAAAAACTCAATCTAGTTTCTCCTACTAAATCTTATGATAAACGTTTGACATTTTTTCTCAATTCTTTGGCCAAAGTCTTGCTTTTTTTTATAGAAATCGGTACTATGGAAGTAAGAAAAATTTTGGAGGAGTCAAATGGAATGGACAACAGCACTTCGGTACAAACGATATGAAGACTGGACCGAAGAAGAAAAGAAACAAATAAAAGAAAACATGGCTAATTCTCCTTGGCATACTCATTACCATGTCGAACCCAAAACTGGTCTTTTAAATGACCCGAATGGTTTCTCCTATTTTAATGGTAAATGGATTCTTTTTTTACCAGAATTTTCCCTTTGGAGCCGCTCACGGATTGAAGTCTTGGGTACAACTGGAAAGTGATGATTTAGTTCATTTTAAAGAAACTGGTCTTAAAGTTTTACCAGACACACCTTTGGATAGCCACGGAGCCTATTCTGGTTCGGCTATGCAATTCGATGATAAACTTTTCTTATTCTATACAGGAAATGTACGAGACGAGAACTGGATCCGTCATCCCTACCAAATCGGAGCTCTCTTAGACCAGGATGGAAACCTCGAAAAAATCGACCAAATCCTCATTGATCAACCAGAGGATGCTACCGGTCATTTCCGCGACCCACAGATTTTTAAATTCAAAGATCAATACTATGCCATCGTCGGGGGTCAAGACCTTGAGAAAAAAGGATTCGTTCGCCTTTACAAAGCGGTGAATAACGATTATACCAACTGGGTTGAAGTAGGCGATCTTGATTTCAACAATGATCGTACAGCTTATATGATGGAATGTCCTAACTTGGTCTTCGTCGGTGAGCAACCTGTCCTTCTGTATTGCCCTCAAGGTTTGGACAAAAGCAGTCCTCGACTACGACAATATCTACCCAAATATGTATAAGATTGGGGCTTCTTTTTGATCCTGAACAAGCTCGTCTCGTTGACGTATCTGAATTGCACAAACTTGGACTACGGCTTCGAAGCCTATGCAACTCAAGGCTTCAACACTCCTGATGGAAGAGCCTTAACGGTTAGCTGGTTAGGTTTACCAGATGTCGCATACCCATCCGATCGCTATGACCACCAAGGATCCTTCTCTTTGGTCAAAGAGCTAACCATTCAGGACGGTAAACTTTATCAATATCCGGTTGAAGCTGTAAAAGAGCTCCGCTCCACTTCTTCCGAATTTACAAACAAGGAAACAACCAATAATTGCTACGAGTTAGAATTAACCTTTGAAGCCAATAGCAAAAGTGAGATTGTTCTCCCTAGCCGATAAAGAAGGCAAAGGACTTTCTATTACTTTTTGATATTGCAAATGGTCAAGTCATTGTCGACCGTAGCCAAGCCGGCGAACAGTATGCCCAAGAGTTTGGAACTACTCGTACTTGCCCGATCGAAAAATCAAGCGACAACAGCTACAATTTTTCATCGATAACTCGATTTTTGAAATTTTTTTATCAACAAAGGAGAAAAAAAGTATTCTCTGGTCGCGTCTTTCCCGCATGCTGATCAAACTGGTATCTTGATCAAATCCGGAACACCTACTGGAACATACTACGAACTAGACTATGGTTGCAAAGCTCACTGATGTCGCCAAACTAGCTGGTGTCAGCCCCACGACAGTTTCACGAGTCATTAACAAAAAGGGCTATTTATCTGAAAAAACTGTCTCAAAGGTTAAAGAGGCTATGAGGGAATTGGGCTACAAGCCCAATACGATTGCTCGGAGCCTACAAGGAAAAATCAGCCAAGTTAATCGGCTTAATCTTCCCCAAAAATCAGCCATGTCTTCTATGCAGAATTAATCGATAAACTGGAAGAAGAACTGTTCAAACATGGGTACAAAACTATTATTTGTAATAGCGAGCATGATTCGGAAAAAGAACGTGAATATATCGAAATGCTAGAAGCTAATCAAGTAGATGGGATTATTTCTGGCAGTCATAATCTGGGAATTGAAGATTATAACCGAGTCACAGCTCCTATTATCGCCTTTTGACCGGAACCTATCACCCTGAGATCCCAGTCGTCTCGTCGGATAACTACGCTGGGGGCGTTCTCGTCGCGGAAACCCTTGCCAAGACAGGGGGCAAAAAAGATTATCATGCTCACAGGGAATGATAACTCCAATTCCCCCTACTGGCCTCCGGCATGCTGGCTTTTGCTTCCGTCCTACCAGAAGCACAAATTATCAATGTTTCCAGTGATTATTCACCCATTCGCAAAAGAAATGGAAATCAAGTCCATCTTGACCCAGCAAAAAACCGGATGCCATCTTTGCGTCTGACGATCTAACGGCTATTTTGGTGATGAAAATCGCTGACGAACTCGGCATTGCCATTCCAGAAGACCTGAAGATCATTGGCTATGACGGGACCTACTTTATCGAAAAATTATTTCCCCGTCTCACCACCATCAAGCAACCCTTACAAGAGATTGCTCGCCTTACAGTCGACCTTCTTCTTCAAAAAATCGAAGGAAAAGACGTAAAAACAACAGGCTATTTTCTCCCTGTTAGTGTTTTACCCGGCAAAAGTGTTTAAAAGAGAGTGGGACAGAAATCGGTAATTCGTTAGAATTCGATTTCGTTGTCCCACCTCCGCACAGTTGAGTAGGGCTGTAAAAGCTGATAAAATCAGCGTAGTAGAGCCCACTCAACCACTGCGTCTTGTTAGACAATCCAAAGTCAATTGAGAGGCCGGACTTTTGTACCAGTCTTTTTCCTTATCATGATCAAGCGAAGCTCTATACTCAAAAAGAAACCACCCATGGAGGTGGTTTCTTTTCTATCTTATTCTGCTTCTGTCACAAATTGGCTTAAGACACCATTCACAAACCGAGCAGATTTTTCATCTGAAAATGTTTTAGCTAATTCAATCGCTTCATTCACTGCAACCAACTGAGGGGTATCAAAGGAAGTGATTTCAAACACCCCCAAACGAAGAATGTTTTTCTCCACTAGAGTCAAGCGTTCGACGGTCCATCCAGTTTTCAAGTGTTGGGCGATCTGTTGATCCAATTCATCTTTTGATTGACGAACACCAGATACCAAATTGAGTAGAAAAGCTGGAATTTCCACTTCCTGGTTAGTCTCCTCTTTGTCATGAGTAAAAGCAAATTGACAGGCTTCTACAACATCCCCTTCATACTCTAAACTCATTAGAGCTTGAAAGGCACGCTCCCGTAGATCACGACGTGATTCAAATAAAATATCAGTCATTGAGGAAATCCTCATTAAACAAATCTTTCAAATCAGGTTTCGCTGCTTTTTCAGTCACGATTCCAACCACATGGATATTGACATCATCCAAGGTGACATCTGCCATATTATAGACAGCTGTTTTTACTGCTTTTTGGATCGCAACCGCTACTTTAGGGACTGCTACACCATACTCTAGATAGAGGTAAATATCAACAGAAATTTGACCATCTTCTTGTGTACGAAGGTAAACCCCACGTCCAAGAGCACGTTTTGAAAGGCTATCCGATACACTCTTGTTTTCAAGAGAATGAACACCATCTACTTTTGCAGTCGCAATCGCAATAATTTTTTCTAGCACACGAGGTGCAATGACGATTTCGCCGTATTGTTCAGTTGCCATAGAAGTTCCTTTCTATCAGACCTATTTTAGAGCTGATTAGGCACGAGAAACGTAAGTTCCTTCAGCTGTATTGATAATCAATTTTTGTCCTGCTTCGATGAAGTCTGGAACGTTTACCACAAGACCTGTTTCCATTGTAGCTGGTTTACCAGAACCTGTAACTGTAGCACCTTTAATAGATGGTTGAGTTTCAGCAACTGTCAATTCAACAGTTGTAGGAACCGTCACCCCAATCACTTCGCTTCCGTAGAATTGAATTTTCACTTCTGAGTTTTCAAGGATGTAAAGCAATTCGTTCTCAACATTGACAACAGGAATTTCATATTGGTCATATGTTTCAGTATTCATGAAGTAAGCTGTGTCATCCATTTTATACAAGTATTGAGCTGGTACAGTTTCAATAATAGCTTGCTCAAATTTTTCTTCTGGACGGTAGCTTGTATCAAAAGTTGAACCAGTACGAACATCACGCAATTTCATACGCATGATTGTGTTTCCTTTACCTGGTTTGTGGTGGCTCGCTTCCAAAACGCGGATCAATTTTCCATCAGCTGTTTCAAAAGTCATACCAGCTTTCAACTTACTTGCTTCAATCATGTTTTTCATACCTCTTTTTTTAAAAAAATATTACTCTTTATTTTTATCACAAATGCTCAGATTTCTCAAATCTGTCTCTGCAAATTTCCTTAGATCACAATCAATTCTTTCGGTGCCAAGGTCAAGACTTCACAACCGGTTTCCGTAATCAAAAGATCATCTTCAATCCGAACACCAGACAGGCCTTCAATGTAGATCCCTGGCTCATCTGTCAAAACCATCCCCGCCTTGATAACTTCTTTGGAAGTTTGGCTGAAGTAAGGCTCTTCATGGATGTCCAAGCCAATTCCATGACCAATTCCATGAGTAAAGTACTGACCGTATCCTGCAGCCTCGATAATGTCTCGAGGAATTTTATCAAACTCACGGAAACCGAGTCCAGCCTTGGCTTCAGAAATGAGAGCTTGGTTGGCTTTCAAGACCGTTTCGTAAATTTCTCTTTCCTTGTCGCTGACATGACCTGCATAAATGGTCCGTGTCATATCACTGACGTAATGGTTATAGAGACAGCCAAAGTCCAAAGTCAAGGCATCCCCAGGAGAGATGATGCGATCACTTGGAGTCGCATGGGGCATAGCAGAGCGCTCTCCCGCAGCGGAGATGATATCAAAGGATACACCTGAAGCCCCCAATTCCCGCATTCTGAAATCCAGGAAGGTCGCCGCTTCTAACTCTGTTGTTTGCCCAACCTTGATAAACTCCAGCACATCTAGGAAGGCTTGATCTGAAATACTGCAGGCCTTGCGGATGGTTGCCACTTCTGTCTCATCCTTAATCAAACGAAACTCCATCACAAAATCAGACAAGGCTCTTAGAGAGACTCCTGAGAAAACTGTCGCCAGACGAGTATGATAGGCAACTGTGATCTCATCCTCAAAGCCAAGTTCTTGGATCGCTGCATCTTTGACTATTTTTGCCGCTTCTTCCAATTCATTGCGGGTTTCAACAATCTCAACAAAGGGGAAGCAAGTCGCATGGGCATGAATGGTATAGCGCGAATCGGTGAAGAGGACCACGCGCTCTTCTGTCACCAAAACAGTCCCATTTGATCCCCAGAAACCTGTCAAATAGTAGACATTTTTCAAGTTGTTAATGAGGACAGCTTTTAGATCCTGTGCCTTCATTTTAGTTCGTAGATTTGTAATTCGTTGGTTCATTGTAATTTCCCTTTCAAATACTGTCCTGTAAAGCTAGCTGGGTTGCTGGCTACTTCTTCTGGTGTTCCGGTCGCAATAATGGTACCACCACCGACACCACCTTCTGGTCCCAAATCAATGATATGGTCCGCTGTCTTAATGACATCCAAGTTGTGCTCAATGACCAAAACGGTATTGCCATCATCCACAAAGCGTTCCAAAACCTTGAGCAAACGAGAGATGTCCTCTGTATGAAGTCCTGTTGTCGGCTCATCCAAGATATAGAAGGACTTGCCAGTTGAGCGCTTATGAAGCTCTGAAGCCAACTTCATCCGCTGGGCTTCTCCACCAGAAAGCGTCGTTGCCGGTTGTCCCAGGGTCACATAGCCCAAGCCGACATCCTTGATGGTTTGTAATTTGCGATTAATCTTTGGAATATGTTTAAAGAAATCCACCGCATCATTGACGGTCATGTCCAAAAATCTGGGAGATATTTTTTTCTTTATAGTGAACTTCTAGGGTTTTCACTATTGTAGCGTCGTCCATGACAGACTTCACACGGTACATAGACATCCGGTAGGAAATGCATCTCAATCTTGATAATCCCATCTCCCGAACAGGCCTCACACCGGCCTCCTTTGACGTTGAAACTAAAACGGCCTTTTTTGTAGCCTCTAATCTTGGCTTCATTGGTTTGGGCAAAGAGGTCACGAATGTCGTCAAATACACCTGTATAGGTAGCCGGATTGGAGCGTGGAGTGCGGCCAATCGGACTTTGGTCGATATCAATCAGTCGATCAATGTGCTCGACACCTGAAATGGTTTTGTATTTCCCGGGTTTCTCTGAATTGCGGTTCAACTTTTGCGCCAGCGTTTTTTTCAAAATACTGTTGACTAAGGTTGACTTCCCTGATCCAGAAACGCCAGTAACAGCAATGAACTTGCCCAGCGGGAAGCGTGCGGTCACCTCTTTTTAAGTTATTTTTCAGCGGCCCCTGTCAATTCGATAAAGCGTCCGTTGCCAACCCGTCGTTCCGTTGGTACGGGGATAGCCCGTTTGCCAGAAAGATACTGACCAGTGATGGATTTGCTATTGCGGGCTACCTGCTTAGGCGTTCCAGCCGCAACAATCTCGCCTCCAAAGACACCGGCTCCTGGACCGACGTCGATCAGGTAATCAGCCTCTCTCATCGTATCCTCATCGTGTTCGACCACGATCAAGGTATTGCCCAAATCACGCATCTTCTTGAGGCTAGCAATCAAGCGGTCATTGTCCCGCTGATGAAGGCCAATCGAAGGCTCATCCAGGATATAGAGGACACCTGAGAGGTTGGATCCGATCTGAGTCGCCAAGCGAATCCGCTGACTCTCTCCCCCAGATAGAGTCCCGGCCGAGCGAGACAGGGTCAGATAGCTCAAGCCAACATTGTTCAAGAAGGTCAAACGATCCTTGACTTCCTTGAGAATCGGTCGAGCAATGATCTCCTCATTCTTGGTTAATTTGAGATCAGCTACCACCTTAAGATGGTCCTCAATGGACAAGTCAGAGATTTGCCCAATATGTAGCCCCTTCTCTCCTCCTACTCGGACAGACAAGGCCTGGTCATTCAAGCGATACCCATGGCAGGTGGCACAAGTCAATTCATTCATGTAGGACAACATCTGATTACGAGTGAAGTCACTAGACGTTTCATGGTAGCGGCGATTGATATTGGTAACGACCCCTTCAAAAGGAATATCAATATCGCGAACCCCACCAAATTCATTCTCATAATGGAAATGGAATTCCTTGCCCTCAGAACCATAGAAAATCAAGTGTCGGTCTTCTGGGGACAAGTCTTCAAATGGCTTGTCCATATCAATCCCAAACTGGATCATGGCCTGCTCCAACATCTGAGGATAGTAGTTAGAAGAAATCGGATTCCAGGGTGCTAGTGCTCCTTCACGGAGAGTCTTGCTAGAATCTGGAACAACCAAATCCAAGTCCACCTCTAGCTTGATCCCCAGTCCATCACAATCTGGACAAGAGCCAAAGGGGGCATTAAAGGAGAAGAGACGAGGTTCCAACTCAGGGACGGTAAAGCCACAAACCGGGCAAGCATAATGCTCTGAAAAGAGCAGTTCATTTTCGTCCATGGTATCGATGACCACGTAGCCATCTGCGATCCGAAGGGCCGCTTCGACCGAATCAAAGAGACGGGACCGAATGCCATCTTTGATGACAATCCGGTCTACGACAACCTCAATTGTGTGCTGTTGGCTTTGGATAATTCTGGGACTTCTGTCACATCAAAGATTTCACCATCCACCCGCACCCGGACATAGCCGTCTTTTTGTACCTTTTCGATGATGTTCTTATGTTGGCCTTTTTTCTTACGAACAATGGGAGCTAAGATTTGCAGGCGTTGGCGCTCTGGCAATTCCAAAACTTGGTCAACAATCTGCTCAACTGAAGAAGCCGTAATCGCTCCATGGCCATTAATACAGTAAGGAATCCCCACACGAGCATATAGAAGGCGTAAGTAATCGTTGATTTCTGTTGTCGTTCCAACCGTTGACCGCGGATTTTTGCTGGTTGTTTTTTGGTCAATGGAAATGGCTGGACTTAGGCCATCAATCGAGTCCACATCGGGCTTTTCCATATTTCCTAAAAACTGACGAGCATAGGCTGACAGGCTCTCTACATAACGTCTTTGTCCTTCCGCATAGAGAGTATCAAAGGCTAAGCTCGATTTCCCAGAACCTGACAGACCAGTGACCACAACCAGCTTATCTCGAGGGATTTCAACATCAATATTTTTTAAATTATGAGCACGCGCTCCATGAATGACAATTTTATCGAGCATTTCTTCCACTTTTCATCAATTTATTTATCCTTCATTATATCAAATTTTTCAGCATTCTTTTATCCAAAAGCGTGCTTTTTCTGTTATAATGTTAAGGTGTAAAAAAACAAGGGGAGGCACCATGAAACAGGTCTTTTTATCGACAACGACTGAATTTAAAGAAATAGAGACACTGGAACCCGGTAGCTGGATCAACCTTGTCAATCCTTCCCAAAGTGAATCGATGGAAATCGCCTCTGCTTTTAACATCGATATTGCCGACTTACGGGCACCGCTCGATGCGGAAGAAATGTCTCGTATGACCATCGAAGATGAGTATACCTTGATTATCGTAGACGTTCCCATCAAGGAAGAGCGGAACAATCAGACCTACTATGTCACCATCCCTTTGGGAATTATCCTAACAGAAGAGGCTATCATCACCACTTGCTTGGAAGAGTTGCCTCTTCTAGACACCTTTATCAATCGTCGCTTGCGGAATTTCTATACCTTCATGCGATCCCGCTTTATCTTTCAGATCCTTTATCGCAATGCAGAGCTCTACTTGACCGCGCTTCGTACTTTGGATCGCAAGAGTGAACAGATTGAAAGTCAACTGCACAAGTCTACTCGAAACGAAGAACTGATTGAACTGATGGAGCTGGAAAAAACCATCGTCTACTTTAAGGCCTCTCTGAAAACTAATGAGCGCGTGATCAAAAAATTGACCAGTGCCACTAGTAACATCAAGAAATACCTGGAAGACGAGGATCTGTTGGAAGATACCTTGATCGAGACCCAACAGGCCATTGAGATGGCGGATATTTATGGAAACATCCTCCACTCTATGACCGATACCTTCGCATCGATCATCTCCAACAACCAGAATAATATCATGAAGACCTTGGCCATGGTGACCATCGTCATGTCCATCCCAACTATGATTTCTCGGCCTATGGCATGAACTTTAAGAACAATGATCTCCCCCTCAATGGAGAACCTAATGCTTTCTGGCTCATTATCTTTATTGCCTTTGCCATGACCGGATCGCTCGTTGTCTACCTCATCCATAAAAAATGGTTCTAACACCTACTAATAACACTAAGGAGTATTTATGTCTCAATTTGATTTGACCCAATTAAGTAAAAAAAATCAAGAATTCGTTCGCATCGCTAAACACCAATTGATTGAAAACGGCAAAACAGAAGAAGAGGCTACTAGCCTGATTGAAGAGATTCTTCCAGCTATCTTTGAAAACCAACCAAAAGGAGTAACGGCGCGAACTCTCTTTGGAGCGCCAACTGTTTGGGCCAATGCTTTTAGTGATCAGGAACGCTACGAAAAAGAGCATCCAAAAGAGAATGATGCTCCTCATCTCATGATCACAGATTCTTTCCTTCTCGTCTTTGGTCTCTTTGCTGCTATTTCAGCCTTCATGAACTTATTTGCTCCTCAGGGAACCACTTATGGACTCCTCACATTGACTCTTGGTAGCTTGGCTGGTGGGGTTGTGCTCTATTTGATGTATTACTACTTCTACCAATACTACGAAGTTTCTAAACGTGGAATGAAACGGCCTGCTTTAACCAAGTCACTTCCTATCCTAATGTTAGCCATGATCCTTTGGGTGGTGATTCTCATGGTGACTGCTCTCCTTCCACAATTCCTCAACCCGCGTGTACCAAACTGGTTCATGCTCTTACTCGGTGGTGGAGCACTTCTTCTCCGCTACTACTTGAAGAAAAAATACAATATCAAGAGTGCCAATACAGCACCTCAACGACGCTAAAAAAAACGGATGAAGTTTTCATCCGTTTTTCGATTTACTACATTTCCTTGTTCAACCTTTTTGAAAAATAGAGGACTAAGTCATCATTGTTTTCACATGGACTGTAAGGGGCCAAGGGCTGATCCCTAAACCAAACCCCAGATCCATCTGGGATATAGCCCCGTTTGACATACAGTCTTTGAGCTGGGCCATAACCTGAGTGTAAACCAACCCCTAAAGTAACAATCTCTGATAGTAGCCAGACTCTTTTTTCTGCCTCCTCTAAGAGTTGATACCCAATCCCTCGATTTCTAAATGGTTCAAAAACATTAAAATCAGATAGTTCAGGATAGACTCCCACGAAAGGGCCGTGCTTGGCATCAGGCAATATAGTGATATAGCCTGCCACACATCCATCCAAGTCAGCTACTAATACGTCCCTTTCTCCATTCTCCTGATCCTGAAAATAGCTGGTCAAGATATCCTTTCTACCCGGCCACCCTTGGTGGATAAAGGCTTGAGAGATGTGCTCAATATCTGCCTTTATCATCCTCCTGATGATTACACCTTCCTTCATAGTTCCCTCCTTGATACATTTCTTCCCACATTATAACACGATTAGAGCTAGGGAAAGGTCAAAGAGGTCCACCCGAACCTCAACTCGCTCTCACATTTCCAAGCTCGTGAAAAAGAGGTCCACCGGACCTGAAAAAAAGACCCACCCGGGTCTTTTCTTTAATCTTCGTTTACGAAAGGCATCAAAGCCATTACGCGAGCGCGTTTGATAGCTGTTGTTACTTTACGTTGGTTCTTCGCTGAAGTTCCAGTTACACGACGAGGAAGGATTTTCCCACGTTCTGAAACGAAACGGCTAAGAAGCTCAGTATCTTTGTAATCAACATATTCAATTTTGTTTGCTGCGATGTAATCAACTTTTTTACGGCGTTTGAATCCGCCACGACGTTGTTGAGCCATGTTTATTTCTCCTTTATAGTTTTAATTCGTTAAACCCATTCTTAGAATGGTAGATCGTCATCCGAGATGTCCATTGGATTAGCTCCAAATGGATTGTCATCACGTCCAAAGTTTGGTGTTGCGTTAGATGGTTCAGATCCTCCAAAGCTTGGAGCTGCATTTCCTGCAAATCCTCCAGCAGAAGCATAACCACCACCTGCTTGTCCTTCACGATTCGCGCGGCTTTCCAACAATTGGAAGCTGTCCGCTACGACTTCAGTGACATAAACACGTTGACCTTGCTGATTCTCATAATTACGAGTCTGGATACGACCTGTAATCCCAACTAAGGTACCCTTTTTAGCCCAATTCGCTAAATTTCAGCTTGTTGACGCCAAATCACACAGTTGATAAAGTCCGCATCTCGTTCACCATTTTGGTTTTTGAAATTACGGTTAACAGCGAGTGAGAATGTCGCAACAGCCTGATTTTGAGGGGTATAACGAAGTTCAGCATCTCGAGTCATACGACCTACAAGTACAACATTGTTAATCATTAGTCACCTTCTTTATTCGTTAGGGCTTACGCGTCAACTTTTACGATCATGTGACGAAGAATGTCACCGTTGATTTTTGAAAGACGGTCGAACTCGTTAAGAGCTGCATCGTCGTTCGCTTCAACGTTTACGATGTGGTAAAGTCCTTCACGGAAATCTTGGATTTCGTATGCAAGACGACGTTTTTCCCAATCTTTTGATTCAACAACAGTTGCACCGTTGTCAGTCAAGATAGAGTCAAAGCGTGCTACCAAAGCGTTTTTAGCTTCTTCTTCAATGTTTGGACGAATAATATAAAGAATTTCGTATTTAGCCATTGATATGTTCCTCCTTTTGGTCTAATGACCCCAAGTTTTTGCAAGGGGTAAGTGAGGTTTGCTCACAAGAAACTATTATACCAGACTTTGGGATAGAAGGCAAGTAAAAATACCTTCTCTACATTCTTTTCGAAAAGTTTTATTTTTCTTCTATTATTTTCTCTCCTTTTTTACAACAAGGAAATCTCTCCCTTTCCTTAAAGAAAACTGATATCAGTTAGCTTTAAGAAAGGGCCGTTATACTACCTTCATCACAAACAAGAAACGAGGAACGCTTATGAATTATTTAGTCATCCCCGCTTATCAACCCGATCAAAAACTTCTCAAACTGGTAAAAAAACTGAGAGAAAAATGTGACTTCTCCATTATCGTTGTGGACGATGGTAGTTCTGAGGACTGCCAAGCGATTTTTGAAAAGTTAGACGGGCTAACTACAGTCCTTCACCACGAAACCAACCTTGGAAAAGGAGGGGCTCTCAAAACAGCCTACACCTACATTCAAGAGCAAGGGCAATATGGAACAGTCATCACAGCTGATGCTGATGGTCAACATAAGGTTTGGGATATCTTCCGCGTAGCCAATCAATCGCAAGAAAATCCGAACCAATTGGTTCTAGGGGCACGCGCCTTTTCAGGCAAGGTTCCTTTGCGTTCTGCTTTCGGAAATAAATTGACCCGCTTCTTGTTCAAGCAACAAACAGGGGTCGCTGTGACAGATACGCAGACTGGCCTTCGAGCCTTTACAACCAACATGATCCCCTTTATGTTAGATATCGAGGGACAACGGTATGAGTACGAAATGAATGTGCTTCTTGCAGTTAGCAAGGCCTTCCCCATCTTGGAAGTTCCGATTAAAACAGTTTATATCAATGACAATGAAGGGTCCCACTTCCGTCCTATTCGCGACGGTCTCATGATCTACAAGGACATGTTCAAGTTTGCCCTCTCTTCCCTGAGTAGCTTTATCGTGGATTACCTGGTCTATGCCTTCTTCCTTTTCGTGATGATGGCTGTGCCGATTAGTCTTCGGATCCTCCTTGCAAACGGGATCGCTCGTGTGACCAGCTCCATCTTTAACTACTCGACCAACAAACATCTAGTCTTTAAGAACAAAGACAGCGTGGCTCGAACCGGAAGTGGTTACTTGGGACTTGCGATTGGACTCTTTATTCTCGATACCCTCTTGATTCGACTCTTCTATACAAGCTTTGGTCTCCATTTGCTCCTCAGCAAAGTGATCGTCGGACTCTTGCTTTTCGTCGTCTCATGGTTGATTCAGAAAAAAATCATTTCAAGGAAAGGACTGCACCTACTCATGAAATTCTTTAAAAAATCTTATACCTATGCTGCTTGTTTCGGCATCCTGCTAACAAGCTCCTTCAGCTATTCTATGCTCAAGATCTTTGTCTTATCGGATGCTATCCAAACAGTCAAAGCTACGACCACTGATACCAAGTCGGCTGAGGAGGCAGCAGCCTCTGCTACTACAACAGATACCAGTTACTCCGATAACAATATCCAGGTAAGCCTGACAGAAACAACAGTTGAAAACACCCAAGTTTACATTGCAGATATTACGGTTAGCTCTTCTGACTATCTAAAAACTGCTTTTGCGCAAAATACCTATGGGACCAATGTGACGGCTAAAACTTCCGTCACTGCAGCTGAGAACAATGCTATTCTAGCCGTCAATGGAGACTACTATGGAGCTAATAGCACCGGCTATGTCATCCGAAATGGAGTGGTCTACCGTGATACGGTTCGTGAAGACTCTAGCAATGGCGACCTGGCGATTTATAAAGATGGTTCCTTCAAGGTTATCTACGAAGATGAAATCTCTGCGGATCAGTTGGTCGAAGATGGCGTCGTCAATCTCCTTGCCTTCGGACCTTCCTTGGTTGAAGATGGAGAAATTACAGTCGATACGAACTCAGAGGTAGGACAATCCATGGCGTCTAATCCACGGACAGCGATTGGGATCATCGATGAAAACCACTACATTATCGTAGTGTCAGACGGACGGACTTCTGAGAGTGAAGGGCTTTCTCTCTACCAATTAGCGGAAGTGATGAAGTCTTATGGCGTTAAAACAGCCTACAACCTAGACGGGGGTGGATCTTCTACACTTTACTTCAATGGCCAAGTTATTAACAAACCAACAACAAATGGTACTATCTCAGAAAGGGCGGTGAGTGACATTGTCTACATCGGTTACTAATCCTATCAAACAACGGTTGAAAAAGACCATCCTCTGGTACAATCTGATTTCAGCTTTCTTCTTCGTCGGTAGTCGCATCTACGAACACTTTAGTTTTGGCGAAACCTCTGCCTTCATGCACTACCTTTTCTTGATTCCTTTGATCGGCGGCATCCTGCTAGTGGCTCTGCAACTAGTGGTAAAAGGCCTTTCTCGACTCACTCTCAATCTTTGGAACTCAGCAGTTGCTACGGCAACTGCGGGGGCCCTCTACCGAGGTATTGTTAACCTCTCTGGTCGTTCAACAACTCTCGACCAACCCTACTATTATGTCGCAGGGATCTTCCTACTCCTTGCCCTCATCAGTCTCTTCTTTGTCCGCAGTGTTTGGGTGGAAGAAACAAAAATGACTATTTAATATTAAAAGCTCTTATCCATAATAATTGGATAAGAGCTTTTAGATTTTTACAATACTATCTATCAAAAAAAGAAACCAGAATAACTTCTGATTTCTTTTTGGAATAAACTTATTTATTTACGTTTTCCCATTTCCAGTTGTGTACTTCTGGAATATCATCACCATGTTCACGGATGTAAGCATTGTGGAAGGCGATTGTTTCGTCCATTTGAGCTGCGAATTCAGCTGCTTCTACTCCAAGAGCTGCATTGGCTGCATCTTGTGCCAAGTGGAAGCGATCCAATTCAGACATGACACGCATATCGAATGGTGTTGTGATATCACCGTTTTCACGGTAACCATGCACACGCAAGTTGTGGTTGTGACGGTTGAAAGAAGATGTCACGGATCATGCCTTCGTAACCATGGAAGGCAAAGATCACTGGTTTGTCAGTTGTGAAGACTTTGTCGAACTCTTCATCTGAAAGTCCACGCGCATCCACTGAAGGGTGACGCAATTTCAAGATATCTAGAACATTGACAAAGCGGATCTTCAATTCTGGGAATGCCTTGTGCAAGATTGTGATGGCTGCAAGAGCTTCTAAGTTCGGCTCTGTACCTGCAGCTGCAATGACAAGATCTGGCTCTTCATCTGCTGAAACAGTTGATGCCCAATCGATCACCTTTGTATCCTTCACGAACCAATTCTTCTGCTTCATCAGCTGAGTAGAATTGAGGACGTGGGTGTTTTGAAGAAACGATCAAGTTTGATCTTGTCTTCTGCCTTGAAGGCTTTTATCCATCACTGCAAGCAAGCTATTGGTATCTGCTGGCAAGTATTCACGGATGTATTCAGGAGTTTTCTCAGCCAAGTGAGTCAAAATACCTGGATCTTGGTGAGTATAACCATTGTGGTCTTGTTGGAAAACAGTTGAAGTCGCAATCAAGTTCAAGGCTGGGTAGTTTTTACGCCATGTCGTGTGAGTCTTAGATTTACGCAACCATTTGAAGTGTTGAGTAATCATAGAGTCTACGACACGAAGGAATGATTCGTAAGAAGCGAAGAATCCATGACGACCTGTCAAGACATATCCTTCGAGCATTCCTTCTGCTTGGTGCTCTGACAATTGAGAGTCAATGACACGTCCAGCAGGGCTCAAAGCTTCATCGTAGTCTGGTTTCGTACGTCCTAACCATTGACGGCTTGTACGAGTGAAGACTTCTTGAAGACGGTTTGATTTGGTTTCATCTGGTCCAAAGATACGGAAGTTATCTGGGTTCGCATCCACAAGATCTGCTGCATACTTACCAAACTCGATCATATCTTGCGCCATGATGGCACCTGGTGTTTCGATCTTGAAGGCATGTTTCTTCCAATCAGCAGTGTCCATTGGCTTGATGACACCTGCGTTTGTGATTGGGTTCATAGCCATGCGACGGTCACCTTTTTGGTGCAATTTCAGCAATTTCAGGAACTAGTTTACCAGTTTCGTCGAAACAACTCAGCTGGGCGGTAAGATTCCAACCATGAAAGAAGGGCATCTACATGCTCCATGTGGTGAGCATCTACTGGGATTGGCACTTGGTGCGCACGGAATCCACCCTTCGATTGGTGTTCCTTCCCAAGCTTTTTGGTCCAGTCCAACCTTTAGGAATACGAGCAATCAAGACAGGGTATACTGGTTGAGTTGCTTCTTCTGCAGAACCTTTACGAGCTTCTGCTTGGACTTTCTTGATTTCTTCAATCGCTTCGTCCAATTTTTTTCTGCAAACAAAGCATGAGCTGCTTCATGGTCGTCAGAAATAGCCGTTACGTCTGCAAAAGATTGGTTTCCATCCAAGACCTTCAAAGAAGAGGGCCAATTCTTCGTCTGTTTTGCGTTCGAAGATTGTTGGATTGTGGATCTTTCCCACCGTTGAGGTAGAAGATTGGAAGAACAGCACCATCATTGACTGGGTTCAAGAAGGTATTGGCCAACCAACCAGCCATCAATGGACCAGTTTCCCTTCACCATCACCGATTACGGTTGCAGCAATCACATCTGGATTGTCCAAAACAGCTCCAGCTGCGTGAGAAAAGAGCATAACCAAGTTCTCCACCTTCGTGGATAGATCCTGGAGTTTCAGGTGCCGCGTGAGAGGCAATCCCTCCTGGGAATGAGAAGATTTTTACATAGGTGTTTAAATCCCTTCTTCATTTTTGTGGGATATTTGGATTCAATTCTGTATAAGAACCATCTAAGTAAGAGTTGGACACCATTACTTGTCCACCATGACCTGGTCCTTCAATGTAGAACATATCCAAGTCGTATTTGTTGATGGCACGGTTCAAGTGTGCGTAAATAAAGTTTTGTCCAGGTACAGTTCCCCAGTGTCCGATTGGGTGAGCTTTCAAATCGTTTTCAACCACTTCACGTTTCAACAACGGGTTGTCTTTTAAGTACATTTGAGCAGCTGAAATATAGTTTGCTGCGCGCCACCACGCATCCACTTTATCCAAGTATGCTTTGCTGTTAAAATCAACAGTCATATTGTCTCCTCTCAAATTCTAGCTATGATTCTGATGAATTAGAATCCAGTGCAAGTATTTAGGTTATAAACATTCTGTTTCACTAACATGAAGACAGAATGAGCGCGAACCAAATTTAATTCAATTCTTTTTCTATTCTATCAATAATTTATCTTTTTGTATATAGAAAAAAATTAAAAAAATATAGTTTTTTTATAAAAAGTTACAAATCTCTTCTAAAATCAAACTATTTTTTTCAATCATTTTACAGACAGCTTTTTGGGTGAAACTACTAAAAAAAGCCTTTAGAAATCAGCCGTCTATAAATTTCCCTTGTCACATAAAAATCTTTCATGATATACTTTAGATATCAAACTAAAGGAGATCGGTATGATGAAGGAAAAAAACGCAATAAAGGATTTGTGTCAGGTCTGGTGCTTGCCCTTGTCTTCCTGGCATTCGCAGGATTAGTATTTTTCATTATGGATTCGTCACCAAAATCCCTGCTACTAGCTTTGCTAAGGCAGAAAAAGTCTGGGGATCCCTGTAACGATGCAAGTCTATGATATTTATCCAGAACCTGTCGGAACTGTGGACAACAGCCACGTCCTCTATATCGTCCAATACGATAACCAAAACGATGGTAAGTTTGCAGGGATCGAAAGCCAAAAAAAGACGATGCGACGATTAAAGAGGTCATTGATAAAGCAAAAGAATGGGGAACTGCAGACAAATCCTTATCAACTAAAGGGAACGCAATTAGCCCCTTTGGCAAAGGATAGCAAAAATACGTCTCGTAACGGTCGCCTTGTCGGCTATAGCGACTACATCCATTCCCTTCTCGACCCGACTTCTGTCGTGTCCCTTAATATGACGACCAGCTATTACTTAAGCCTCACAGAGTACAACAAAGACTCCTTATTCCTCTTGCTAGGTTCAGTTGCTTTAGCTGGACTTACCATTACAATGGTTGTAGCCAGCTTCTCCGTTCGGAAACGGACCATTGCTTCCTATCAGGAACTCCACCAAAACTATCCCGAACTCCAAGGAGATCTGTCTCGCCTGTCTGATGAAGCCAGCTACTACAATCAAGACTTAAAAGTTATCTTGTACAAAAATCATTTGATCACCTATTTCAGAGGAACTCAAACGATTGATTTACGAGAGGTTCAACAACTATACTTACATGTCACTCGAGTTCGTCAATCAGGGATTGCTCGCTCAATCTTCCAATTGTGCTACATCCGCAAGGACAAACCAAAGAAACAGCACCGCCTAGCCATTAAGAATAAGAAGAACGCTGAAGAACAACTCTACACTCTTTTTGCACAGGTGTCTGAGAGATTCCCAGATGTCAAGGTTGGAATTTAAAGCTTTCCAACTCCCTTTGGAAATACTGTTCTCAGCACTAAAATCCCCTCATCAGAATCAATTGATGAGGGGATTTTTTTCTATTTAGGTCACATTTGAAACGAGAGGATCAAATCACTTTTTTACCATTTTTATAGACATCTGTCACTAGGTTGGTCGCGAAGAAATAGAAGAGATAATCTAGATTTGGTGCATCGTAAATCGTGATATCGGCTTGTTTTCCAGTATCAAAAGAGCCAATGGTTTTGGCACGATCTACTGAATAAGCTGCATTAATAGTTACCGCATTGAGAATCTCAACTGGCGTCAAACGCATCATGAAGCAACCCAGGTGCATGGCAAACTGGAGATTGGCTGTCGGACAGGATCCTGGATTGCTATCTGTTGTTAGGGTGATGGCCATCCCAGCATCCAGCATCTTACGAGCCGGTGCATAGGTATCTTCCATGAGGCTGAAGGTTGTAGCAGGCAACAGATTGCCGATAACTTTTGCTTTTGCTAGTTTTTGAATGCCTTCATCGGTAATCACCATCAAGTGTTCTGCGCTAGTAGATTCCAATTCAGCTGCAACATCCACACCACCGATAGACTCGATTTCATCCGCATGAATCCGCAGTTTGAAGCCCATTTCCTTGGCTTTTGACAGAAGATAGCGAGACTCATCTGCTGTAAAGACACCCTTTTCACAGAAGATATCACAGAATTCAGCTAACTTTTCTTCCTTCACTTTTGGAAGCATTTGCTCAATGATGAGATCCAAATACTCTTGAGAACGGCCCTTATACTCTGTCGGGATCGCATGAGCTGCCATAAAGGTCGAAACCAGATCAATTTCATGGTCACGGTCCAAGGCTGCAACCACATCTAATTGGCGTTTTTCCGTTTCCCAATCCAAACCATAGCCACTCTTAGCTTCAACGGTGGTCACTCCATGACGCAACATATAGTCCAACAATCGTTTGGACTTGTTATAAAGATTGTCAAAAGATGCTTCACGAGTTGCCCGAACAGTGCTCAGAATTCCACCGCCTTGAGCGAGGATGTCTAAGTAGGAAACACCCGCTAGCTTTTTCGCAAATTCATGCTCACGACTACCTCCGTAGACCAGGTGGGTATGGCAGTCGATCAAACCAGGAGTCGCAACTTTTCCCTTCACAAGATTTTTACTTCCGTATGGTCATCGATCAGTTCTGGATCGGGTTGACCTGTCCCAACTGCGAGGATTTTTCCATCCTTAATAGCAATATAAGCATCGGAAAGGATTTGCGCTTCTGCCATCTCTTTTCCATAGAGAGGATGGCCTAAATCATTTGGACAAAACAACTGGTTAAAGTGGGTTAAGATTACATCAGCAGACATATGAAAACATTCCTTTCTATTTCCATTGTTATTCATTTTACAATTCTAAAGAAAAAGCGTCAAAAAAAAGTCAAAAAGTTTCTCCCTCATTTTTTTTTGCTTTATTAAAAATTAAATTTATTTTTGACTCTTTATTGACGTTTCTTGGATACAATAAAGAAAATATAAATTCATAGTCTACACATAAGGAGGTTCCTACTATGTCATTTATAGACGATAAAGAAATTGCAGCTGCTATGTCTGTCAAACTTGACTTTGATGTCCTACCTGAAAAGGCAACTTTTCAAGAAGGCATCCGTCGTGCACCTGATAGAGGCTTCCGCTTAACGCAAGCTCAGACTGAGATTGCTCTTAAAAACGCTCTGCGTTACATCCCTAAAAAATTCCACCAAGAGTTGATCCCAGAATTTCTGGAAGAACTAAAAACTCGCGGTCGGATCTATGGCTATCGCTTCCGTCCAAAAGATCGGATCTATGGCAAACCAATTGATGAGTACAAAGGAAAATGCACTGCTGCTAAGGCTATGCAGGTTATGATTGACAACAACTTGAGCTTTGAAATCGCCCTTTATCCATATGAATTGGTCACTTACGGAGAAACAGGTTCTGTCTGTGCTAACTGGATGCAATACAACTTGATTAAGAAATACTTGGAAGTCATGACAGAAGACCAAACCTTGGTGGTTGAATCTGGTCACCCACTCGGCCTCTTCAAGTCTAAACCAGAAGCTCCTCGCGTCATCATTACCAACGGTCTCTTGATCGGTGAGTATGACAATATGCGCGACTGGGAAATTGCTGAAGAGATGGGCGTTACCAACTACGGTCAAATGACGGCTGGTGGCTGGATGTATATCGGTCCTCAAGGAATCGTCCATGGTACCTTCAACACTCTTCTTAATGCTGGACGTCTTAAACTCGGTGTGCCTGATGATGGCGACTTAACTGGTAAGCTCTTTATTTCGTCTGGTCTTGGTGGGATGAGTGGAGCTCAAGGGAAAGCAGCTGAAATTGCAAAAGCTGTTGCCATCGTTGCAGAAGTAGACCGCTCTCGGATCGAAACCCGTCACTCTCAAGGCTGGATTAGTCAAGTGACAGACAGTGCCGAAGAAGCTGTGAAATTGGCTCAAGCAGCCCTTGAAGCTGGTGAATCTACTTCTATTGCCTACCATGGAAATATCGTAGACTTGCTCGAATATGTCAATGAACACAATGTCCACGTTCATCTCTTGTCTGACCAAACCTCTTGCCACAACGTCTATGATGGTGGCTATTGCCCAGTTGGGATCAGCTTTGAAGAACGGACACGTTTGTTGGCAGAAGACAAAGAAACCTTCCATCGCTTGGTCGATGAAACCTTGGCTCGTCACTTTGCAGTGATTAAAGCTTTGACGGCTAAAGGTACCTACTTCTTCGACTACGGTAATGCCTTCATGAAATCTGTTTACGACTCTGGCATCAAGGAAATTTCTAAGAATGGATTGGATGACAAAGACGGCTTCATTTGGCCATCTTATGTTGAAGATATCATGGGACCTATGCTCTTTGACTATGGTTATGGTCCATTCCGTTGGGTCTGCCTCAGCGGTAAACACGAAGACTTGATTGCAACTGACCATGCAGCGATGGAAGCGATCGATCCAACTCGTCGCTATCAAGACCGCGACAACTACAACTGGATCCGCGATGCTGAAAAGAACCAATTAGTCGTTGGTACACAAGCTCGTATCCTCTATCAAGATTGTATGGGCCGTGTCAACATTGCTTTGAAATTCAATGAACTCATTCGCCAAGGCAAGATCGGACCGGTCATGATTGGACGTGACCACCATGACGTATCTGGTACAGATGCTCCATTCCGTGAAACATCCAATATCAAAGATGGTTCAAACGTTACCTGTGATATGGCGGTTCAATGTTACGCTGGTAACGCTGCTCGCGGTATGAGTCTCGTCGCTCTCCACAACGGTGGTGGTACTGGTATCGGTAAGGCCATCAACGGAGGATTCGGTCTCGTCCTAGACGGTAGCCACCGGATCGATGAAATCATCAAATCTGCGATTGCCTGGGATACCATGGGTGGGGTTGCTCGTCGGAACTGGGCAAGAAATAACCATGCGATTGAAACAGCCATCGAATACAACCGCCTCCATGCAGGAACAGACCACATCACCATTCCGTATCTGGCAGATGAAGATTTGGTCAAAGATGCGGTTCAAAAAAATTGTTTTTAACATCAAAAAAATAAAAAAATTGAGAAAGGGAGGAAATACAAAGACTCCTCCTCCCCAACTTCTCCTATAAAAAAAGAGGTAATCATATGGCAAAAATTGTTGAGTGTATTCCAAACTTCTCTGAAGGACGCAATCAGGCTGTGATCGACGGATTAGCAGCCACAGCAAAAAGTATTCCAGGTGTTACACTGCTGGACTACTCGTCTGATGCTAGCCACAACCGGAGCGTCTTTACACTCGTTGGGGATGAAGAAAGCATTCAAGAAGTTGCTTTCCAATTGGTAAAATATGCATCTGAAAACATCGATATGACCAAGCACGAAGGCGAACACCCTCGGATGGGAGCAACAGACGTTTGTCCATTCGTTCCGGTCAAAGATATCACAACAGATGAATGTGTCGAAATTGCTAATAAAGTAGCGGAACGCATCAATCGTGAATTGGGTATTCCAATCTTCCTCTATGAAGATGCCGCAACTCGTCCAGAACGGAAAAACTTGGCGAAGGTCCGCAAAGGACAATTTGAAGGAATGCCAGAAAAATTGTTGGAAGAAGACTGGAAGCCAGACTATGGTGAACGCAAGATTCACCCAACCGCAGGGGTTACAGCCGTTGGTGTCCGCATGCCGCTCGTTGCTTTCAATATCAACCTTGACACAGATGATCTAGAAATTGCCAACAACATTTCTAAGTCATTCGTGGATCTAGCGGAGGATACAAATACTGTAAAGCAATCGGTGTCATGCTAGAAGATCGCAACATCGCTCAAGTCTCAATCAACATGGTCAACTTGGAAAAATTCCCATTGTATCGTGTCGTTGAAACCGTTCGTTTCGAAGCACAACGCTACGGGGTTCGCATCACTGGAACAGAACTTATTGGACTGGCTCCTGCTAAGGCTTTGATCGACTCTGCTGAATACTACTTACAATTAGAAGACTTTGACTATAGCAAACAAGTCTTGGAAAATCACTTGTTGGGTTAGAAAGGGAATTCTATGAAACTAGTTGACTTAAGTATTACAGAGTTTGCCAAGGTTCTTGGTTCAGATGCTCCAGCTCCAGGTGGTGGTTCTGCTGCTGCCCTATCTGCTGCGAATGGGATTTCCCTTACAAAAATGGTCTGCGAACTGACCATTGGTAAGAAAAAATACGCTGAATTTGAAGAGCACATCAAAGGGGTTCACGAAAAAAGTGCCCACCTCCAAGACCAATTACTAGAAGCCATCGACAAAGATACAGAAGCTTTCAACGTGGTATCAGCAGTCTTTGATCTTCCAAAGGAAACGGAAGAAGAGAAAGCTGCTCGTCGTGAAGCCATGCAAAAAGCCTTGAAACATGCGACTGTATCTCCATTCTCTATGATGGAGCTCATCGTTGAAGCTCTTGAAACAACCCAAGAAGCTGTTGGTAAGTCCAACACCAATGCAGCGAGCGACTTAGGAGTGGCTGCTCTCAATCTCAAGGCCGGCCTTCAAGGTGCTTGGCTCAATGTCCTGATCAACATTTCAGGAATCAAGGACCAAGACTTCGTCCAAGAATACCACGGCAAGGGACTCGAACTCCTCCAAACAGGCTCTGACCTTGCAGATAGCATTTACCAAAGCATTTTTAGAAAGCCTATCATAAACCTATCAATCAACTTTATAACTTTAATACCTACAAAGAAAGAAGGGATTCTATGGTTTTATCGGATATTGAAATTGCCAATTCTGTCCAAATGAAGCCCATCACGGAAATCGCTGCTGAACTTGGATTGACCGAAGAAGATATCTCACTTTACGGAAAGTACAAGGCAAAAATCGATAGCAATCAACTGGAACAACTCAAGGATAAGGAAGATGGGAAAGCTGATTCTCGTGACAGCTATCTCTCCGACTACCTGCTGGAGAAGGAAAGACAACCACCTCTGTTGGACTAGTGGATGCCCTCTCAGCTATCGGTGAGAAAAGCGGTCATTGCCCTCCGCGAACCTTCACTTGGCCCTGTCTTTGGGATCAAAGGGTGGAGCTGCCGGTGGTGGGTTACGCTCAAGTGGTCCCAATGGAAGACATCAACCTTCACTTTACAGGTGACTTCCATGCCATTGGGATTGCCAACAACCTGCTTGCAGCCTTGATTGACAATCACATCCACCACGGCAATGAGTTGGGCATCGATTCTCGTCGGATCACCTGGAAACGAGTGGTCGATATGAACGACCGTCAACTCCGCCATATTGTCGATGGCCTTCAAGGAAAAAAAACAAATGGAGTGCCTCGTGAAGATGGCTTCGACATCACGGTGGCGTCTGAAATCATGGCTATTCTCTGTCTCTCAGAAAATATCCTTGACCTCAAAAGAACGCCTCGATCGCATCATTATCGGTTACAACTACCAAGGACAACCGGTCACAGCTAAAGACCTCAAAGGCTGGTGGTGCTATGGCAGCTGTCCTCAAAAGATGCCATCCATCCGAACTTGGTACAAACCTTGAACATACTCCTGCTATCATCCACGGTGGTCCATTTGCCAATATCGCTCATGGCTGTAACAGTGTGCTGGCTACTAAAGCTAGCTCTCAAATATGCAGACTATGTTGTGACAGAAGCTGGCTTCGGAGCAGACTTAGGTGCTGAAAAAAATTCATCGACATCAAGTGCCGTATGGCAGGACTCAAACCTTCTGCCGTTGTCCTCGTCGCAACCATCCGTGCCCTCAAGATGCATGGTGGAGTTGCCAAAGCGGACTTGGCTACAGAAAATGTCCAAGCCGTTATCGATGGTCTGCCAAACCTCGACAAACACTTGGCCAACATCCAAGAAATCTATGGCCTACCTGTGGTCGTTGCCATCAACAAATTCCCTCTGGATACAGAGGCGGAACTTGAAGCTGTCTATGAATCTTGTAAGAAAACGCAATGTAGATGTTGTCATTTCGGATGTCTGGGCAAATGGTGGAGCTGGTGGTCGTGACTTGGCTGAAAAAAAGTCATTCAACTAGCTCAAGAAGACAAACCACTTCTCTTATGTCTATGACGAAGAAGACAGCATTGAAACGAAAATTGACCAAGATTGTCACAAAAGTTTATGGTGGAAAAGGCATCAGCCTAACACCCAGCGACCAAACGCGAACTAAAAAGAATTAGAAGCACTTGGTTTCTCAAACCTACCCAATCTGTATGGCCAAAACGCAATATTCCTTCTCGGATGATGCCAAGAAGATCGGGAGCACCGAAAAGATTTCACTGTCAAAATCAGCAACCTTAAGGTGGCAGCAGGAGCTGGCTTCATCGTAGCACTTACTGGTACCATTATGACCATGCCTGGCCTACCTAAAGTTCCTGCCAGTGAAAAGATTGATATCGATGCCCAAGGCAATATCACTGGTCTCTTTTAAGAAAGAGGACGTCCTATGGTGACTATCCTTCATCTTACCCCCGCAGATTATCAGATTTCTACTTGGTCTGGTGGCCAAACCACCCAACTCTTCCTCTCTCCAAAAGAGGGAAGTTATCCTAATCGGAACTTTGACTTTCGCCTCTCTACTGCAACGGTAGAGGTTGAAACAAGTGACTTTACCGATCTCACTGGCTACCACCGAATCTTGATGCCTCTGACTTCAACGATTACACTCACCCATCAACATCAAGAAGTGGTTTTGAAGCCATTTCAAAGCTACTTCTTTGACGGGGAGATCCCTGTATCTAGCCAAGGGCACCTGTCAAGATTTTTAATCTCATCTATAAACCTTCCTATCAGGGGCATATGAGTGCTATATCCCCAAATGAAAGTGTCACGAGCCAGAGTCGCTATCAATGGATCTATGCTCTCTGTCCTCTCACACTCCAATGGGAAATAGGGCAATCTCAAACCCTCCAAACTCACGAGCTCCTGTTTATCGAACAAGCATCTCCTCTTCAAGAGATGACAATCACGTTTTCACCCCTTCAGTCTGGGAAGCAACCGATTGCTATCTGGACTGCGCTAAGATAATGTTTTAAAGGAGAGACATTATGAACGGAGCACATAAACAGTCGATTGAGGAACAAGAAAAAGCGAAATTCAGCTTTAGCGGTGCCACTCTATACGGTATCAATGCCGTGATTGGGTCTGGTATCTTCCTCTTGCCCAAAAAGATATATTCTGGCCTAGGACCAGCTTCCCTGGCCGTCATGTTTGGAGTAGCTATTCTTGTCATGCTACTATCAGCCTGTCTGGCTGAAACGGCTGGCTACTTTGATAAAAACGGTGGAGCCATGCAATACTCAAAAGCAGCTTTCGGAGACTTTGTCGGCTTTAACGTCGGGATCCTCGGATGGGCCGTTACCGTTATCGCTTGGGCTGCTATGCTAGCTGGTTTTGCTAAGATCTTCATCATTACCTTCCCAGCATTCGAAGGCTACAACCTACAGATTAGTATCGTTATGTTGGTTCTCTTAAGTCTGATGAACATCGCCGGTCTGAAAACATCGAAAATGTTCACACTGACAGCTACTGTTGCAAAATTAATCCCAATTGTCCTCTTCTCACTCTTCGCCATCTTCTTTATTCCTGGTGGAGTAAGCAAGGGCAACTTCACACCTTTCCTTCAATTGGAAAGTGGATCAAATCTCTTTAGTGCTATTTCTAGTACCGCTGTTTACATCTTCTATGGATTTATCGGATTCGAAACCATGTCCATCGTTGCAGGGGAAATGCGTAACCCTGAAAAGAACGTTCCTCGTGCTATCTTGGGATCCATCAGTATCGTCTCAGTTCTCTACATGTTGATCATCGCTGGAACAATCGCTATGCTTGGTGGAGGCATTATGGGAACCGAGGCACCAGTACAAGACGCATTTGTTAAAATGATTGGCCCTATCGGTGCCCCTCTTGTCTCCTATGGTGCTCTCATTTCAATCGCCGGTCTCAACATCGGTGAATCCATTATGGTTCCTCGTTTCGGTGCTGCCCTAGCAGACGAAAAACTCTTGCCAGCAGAACTTGGAAAAACAAACTCCAAGAATGCTCCTGTCATTGCCATTATCATTTCCGGTTTCTTTGCATTCTTACTCTTGTTATCTGGATCTTTCGAATCCTTAGCAACTTTCAGTGTTGTTTTCCGTTTCTTCCAATATATTCCGACTGCTTTGGCAGCGCTCAAACTCAGAAAAATGTACCCAGAGAAAAAGGTTACCTTCCGAGTGCCATTCGGTCCAGTTATCCCAATTTTGGCTGTTGTCATCAGTATCTTGATGATTGCAGGGGATAATCTAATGAACTTTGTATGGGGAGCTATCGGTCTAGTAATCGCTAGTGGACTTTACTTTGTTTTCCACGGTGACAAACTAGCTAAAAAATAAAACAGTCCTCACCAATTCTATTTACACATTAGATGGGAACTTAGGCAGGAGCAAAGCATTCCTTTGCTCCCTAGCCCATCTAAGAAGCCACGAATATCAAACCTGAGCTCTTTTCTCTAAGACTTCTTTCAATCCTTCTAAGAATCATAGACAATGGGCTCACGTTTGGTATTCAAACCGAAGTAAACAAATCTACTTCTACAGAACAATTCATAATCGGAGGTTTTATATGACTCAATTGATTCATTTAGATGGTAACAGCTTAACACTGGAAGAGGTCATCGCCGTCGCTCGGCACGGTGCCCAATGTGAGTTAGACGAAACAGCCAAAGAAGCTGTTATCGCATCTCGTAAAATTGTTGATGATATCGTCCGTGAAAAACGTGTTGTCTATGGTGTGACCACTGGATTTGGCTCTCTCTGTAATGTCAGCATTTCTCCAGAAGATACTGTCCAACTGCAAGAAAACTTGATTCGTACCCACGCATCTGGTTTTGGTGATCCACTTCCAGAAGATGCCGTTCGTGCTATCATGCTCATCCGGATCAACTCGCTCTTAAAAGGCTATTCTGGCATTCGTCTGTCAACTGTTGAAAAACTATTAGAATTGCTTAACAAAGGAGTGACTCCTTATATTCCAGAAAAAGGATCACTCGGAGCTTCCGGAGACCTTGCCCCCCTTTCTCATATGGTGCTCCCAATGTTGGGACTTGGACACGCCTACTACAAAGGTCAACTCTTGAGCGGTCAAGAAGCTCTCGACCAAGCTGGTATTGAAAAGATCCAATTGGCTGCCAAAGAAGGGCTTGCTTTGATCAATGGTACGACTGTCCTAACCGGTATCGGCGCTCTTGCGACTTATGATGGTATCCAATTGCTCAAACTGTCTGACATTGCCGGTGCTCTTTCAATGGAAGTCCACAATGGTATTACCAGCCCATTTGAAGAAGACCTTCATACTATCCGTCCTCAAAGTGGACAATTGGCAACCGCTCGTAATATCCGTAACCTCCTTGAAGGAAGCAAACACAACCGTTGCAACCCAACAACGGGTACAAGATCCTTATACACTCCGTTGTATCCCTCAAATCCATGGAGCCAGCAAAGACTCTATTGCTTATGTAAAAACAAAAGTTGAAATCGAAATCAACTCTGTGACAGATAACCCAATCATCACCAAGGAAGGACACGTCATCTCCGGAGGTAACTTCCACGGTGAACCAATGGCACAACCATTTGACTTCTTGGGTATTGCCCTTTCTGAGATCGGAAACGTATCTGAACGTCGGGTGGAACGCTTGGTCAACAGCCAGCTTAGTAAATTGCCATCCTTCTTGGTCAAACACCCTGGCCTCAACTCAGGCTTCATGATTACGCAGTATGCTTGTGCTTCTCTTGCATCTGAAAACAAAATCTTGTCTCACCCAGCCAGCGTTGACTCCATCCCATCTTGTGAAAACCAAGAAGACTTCGTCAGCATGGGAACTACAGCAGCACGTAAAGCAGCTGAGATTCTCAAGAATTCACGCCGCATCGTTGCTACTGAAATTATGGCAGCCTGCCAAGCCTGGATCTCAAACCAGAAAATCATGAACTTGGTAAAGGTACAAAACCAGCCTATGACATGATTCGCAGCAAGGTGGCCTTCATTGAATTTGACAAGGACATCGAAATCTTTGAAGAACTCAATAAAGCATCTGCTGTTGTCGAAAGTGAAGAATTCTTAGCAACCATCGAAAAAGCAGTTGACTTAAGCATTCAATACTGATACAGTAAGGATACAGCAGAAAAAGGCTGAGAAATTTTCTCAGCCTTTCCCTTTCTAGCCAAATACAGACAAACGGAGGCATGTAACGTGCTTAGAGATTATTACCCAATGACTTACAGTTATTACCAAGGCAGTATTGAAGACAATCCCTATACAGCCAAATGGGGTATGCTGACCAAGTTTTTGGATTTGAATGATGAAACCTTGACTCCTTTTGAAGAAGTCACCTTTGGAATCCTTGGTTTTAAAAGCGATAAAGGAGTCTATATCAATAACGGTCGCGTCGGTGCCGTCGAAAGTCCTAATGCTATTCGAACCCAACTCGCTAAACTTCCTTGGCACTGGGGCACCAACGTCACAGTTTTTGATGTCGGAAATATCGATGGTCCCAATCGTTCTCTTGAAGATTTGCAAGAGAGTCTCTCTCTAACTGTCAAACGAATGTTGGAGTTAAATATTCGGCCAATCGTCCTCGGTGGAGGGCATGAAACGGCTTATGGTCACTACCTGGGCCTCAAATCCTCCTTGCAACCAGATGAACAATTGGCTGTCATCAACCTAGATGCTCACTTTGACCTGCGTCCTTACGACCAAACCGGTCCCAACTCTGGAACAGGATTTCGCCAGATGGCGGACCACGCAAAAGAAGAGAGCAAAGATTTCCCTTACTTAATCTTGGGTATTCAGGAACATAGCAACAACTTGTTCCTATTCAACTATGTGGCAAAAACACCAAGCATTGATTTCTTAACAGGACAAGATCTCTTCCGGATGAGCCACCAGGCCATTCTTGATCGGATTGATCAATTCTTAGAAAAACAGACAGCGGTCTACCTCTCTATCGATATGGACTGCTTTGCCGTTGGTTCTGCCCCTGGCGTTAGTGCCATCCAGTCACTTGGTGTGGATCCAAAACTAGCCCTAATGCTGCTCCAACACATTGCAGCTAGTGGCAAACTGATTGGATTTGATATTGTGGAGGTTTCCCCTCCTCATGATATTGACAACCATACCTCCAACCTGGCTGCAACTTTTATCTTTTACTTGACCCAAATCTTGTCTCAACAAAAATAAGATTCAAAACCTCTCTAACATACAAAAGGCTTATCAACATCCAGCCATTGGGTGTTGATAAGCCTATTTTCATTCTTCCTTCATGTCACTTGATGAGCTACACTAGAGATTTTTTAATCTCTTGAGGAAGGGACGGTCTCTATACGGAGTCAGGTGTTGCTCTGCCAGTTTCTTGTAGTAGTCCTTATCTTCTTTCAAGAAAGCGCTCAAAGCAGGAAGCAGTTGCTCTCCTTGCTCCTTCTGGGCCGCCAAGAAGGCCAAGAGATAATAAACCATCCCCTTGTCTCGTGCATTCGTCGTTTGCTTCATGGCTCCTTCTTTACGAGATAGGTAAGTTGCCACCTTCTCTTGCTCTCCGAAATGACAGGCAATTAAGGATTGATAAAATCCGAGCAATTCTTCCTTCCAAGGGAAACGAACACTGGACAAAACCTTTTGAGCCCTGTCAAAATAGAATCGGGCTTGGACCAAATCCCCCTTCCAATAGTAGGCAATCCCAAGATCGATTTCAAACACCACTCGGACTGAATCAACAGATTGATCTCCCACCAAGCGTAGGACCTCTTCCAAATGGGTGACAGCTACTTGAAAATGCCCTCTCACTTGCTCTATTTCAGCCAGGTAGGCTAAAGATGCTGCAATTTGAATGGCATACTTGGCCTGCATGCTATTGGTCAGACTAAAGCAATCAATAGAGCGATAGAGGTGGCGGGTCGCCTGCTCCTCATCCCCCACCATCAAATGGTACAAGCCCTTCAAGCGTAACTGAATCGCAATCGCTTCATGGTTGTTGGCCTGAATCGCATCTTCTAAAGCCAAATCTGTGTAATAGGCCATTTCAGAAATATTTTCTGTTTGAATGCAATAATAAATGATTTGCCGGTACCCTTCTAAAAGGAAGTCGAGCCGTTTAAGTTCCCGCGCATAGGAGATGACCTTTTGAATATCATGAATCCCCTTTTGGTACTCACCGCTTCGAATGAAGTAGCGCCCCTCTAGATACAAGTAGCGCAGTTGCAAATACTTGTAGTCTCTATCTTTTTGGTGTCTTGAAAAAAGCTGATCCAGTTCTCGACGAAGACGAGAGAGCTCCCCAAAAATGTCCAAATGGCTATTTTCACCATCTGATACTCCCCCTTCTTCTCCCTTGGAGTATATTGGGAATAGTTCATGTTCTAGCTGGAGGATTTCTTCCAAGTAGGTCAGCTCAAAGGATAGGGAACGCAAGAGATTTTGGGACTGCTTGTATTGGTAAGCAATTTCCTTATAGAAGAGCAAATCTGTCGAATCTTCTAAGGTTTCTTCCAGTTTTTGCGCGATTTGTTGATGGAAGAGACGCCGTCTGGCTGGTGACAGGAGTTGGTAGAAGTACATGGCTACCAATTGCTTGCAAAATTGGACTAAGAGATCCTCCCCTTCCTCCACTATTGAGATGATTCCTCTTTGAGCTAAAGGATCTAATAATGCAGTTAAAACAGAAAGATCTGTAGCTGTCAAATCGGCCAAGATAGACATGGATATCGGCTTATGAAAACAAGACAAATAATGAAGAAGGGACTCCTCTTCACTGCTCAAGTCACCCAGCTCTTGAGACAGATAGGCTTGAATGATATCAGGTAAGGGCTCTAAACTTTCCTTCTCTTTCCACTCCTCTATATAGCTGGACAACAAGAAGGGACTACCTTCACTCCACTCCATCATTTGCTCGATCAGGGCTGGTTCTATCTGCCCCAGTTGCCCTTGCAAGAGTAATCGACTTTCACTCGGATCAAAATTGGTCAACTCTAGCTGGGACAACCGTCTCTCGACTTTTAAACTCCCAAAGAAGGTGACCAAGAATTCCGGCAAAGGCCCCTCAGCTGTAACAATCAGTTGCCATCTTTCCCCGCTACTTTTTCTCCTCCAATTGCTTTTACTTTTATTGAATGAGGCCGCATCCATCCACTGAGCATTTTCAAGCAGAATCAGGAGAGGTTTTTTTCTTGGCTGAGTCTTTGAAGGTGCTTCCGGACAGCAGGGAGATTGTCCGCTTTTTCCTAGAGGAGGAGCTTCCAAGCCCCCACTCACTTTCTCTAGGGAAGCTTTGAGGTCGTCCCAGATCCCTCCTTCTTCTTGGCGACTGCCGACTTTGCCTTCCAGCTTGACAAAGCTAAAACTACGATTGGACAGCAAGACCAATTGACGCAATAAACGTTTTTTTGCCTGTTCCAGATTGCCCCATGACCAAGAGAGGGCCAACCGCTTCCCCCTTCTCTACTAAGGAAAGGTATTCTTCCAGTTGGGACAGTTCTTGTTTGCGACCAAAGAAAGGGAGTTCTCGGACATTCACACGATTGCTCTGTTTACGGGTGCGTTTAGCTTCCAAAACAGAATGATACAGTTCTTCTATCACTCGACTGGGACGAACATTCAGCTCACGATCCAATAAATCCACCAGCTTGTAATAGGTCTCAAAAAATTTCCCCAGCTGGTGATGAACTCTATAATACTCCATCAAGAGCTGGTAGTTCTTTTCTTCAAATTCATCCAGCTCTACTAAATGGTGGAGTAAGGACTCTATACCAGGGTCTCCCAGCCCCTCTTTGTCAATCTTTTGATAACAGCTTTCAATATAGAGTTGCTTATACGCGCTCCGTTTACGGGAAGCCCACTGGTCAAAGTCCTCATCATCCTTGACGTAGAAGCCTTCTAGAAAATCTCCCTGATAAAGATGTAAATTGCTTATCGGATCCCTTTCAAAAAGCTGGACATCCAAAGAAAGATTCAGCTCAGGATTAAGGGCCAGGCTACTCCTACTTGGAGAAACAATGACATCTCCTTCAAAGATTTTATTGGCTTGGTAAACAGTATTCCGTAGATTTTTCCGAGCGACTTGGTTTTCCTTATCCCCCCAGAGAATACCCGCAATTTCATCACGGTTAACCTCACCCGATACAGCTAAATAATAAAATAAAGCCTCCATCTTCGAGAAGGAAAAACGGATGTCTTTCTGTTGGAAAACAACCTTAGGGGGTCCAAATAACTTCAACGTGAGTTCTCTCTTCATTGCAAGCGCCTCCAAAATCTTCATATTAATACTATAAAAAAAAAGTTGTCTTTTAGCAAGCGATTGGCCCAAGTAAAAAAGAGACTGAGAAAATTTTTTCTCAATCTCTACAATTCCTGCTTAGACTGTTGATTAAATCACTTCCAAATTTGGTTGGTGTTCAAATAAAGCTTTTGTTGCATGGTGGACATGATAGGCTACATCTTCATTGTTCATGGTGTAGAGATGGACACCGGCAACATCTTGTGTGACCAAATCAACGATTTGATCCACCGCATAGGCTAAACCAGCCGCACGAAGAGATTTTGGATCATGTTCATACTTATCCAGAATGGCTTTGAACTTCCGTGGGATATGAACATTTTCACAAGTCTTCAACAAGCGAAGGGCCTGGTTTCTGTTAAGAATTGGCATCACCCCTGCATGAATGGGAACATCAATTCCCGCCAAGGTACACTTATCTTGAAAATCGTAGAAACGCTCATTGTCAAAGAAAAGCTGAGTCACTAGGCTCGAACATCCAGCATCCACTTTCTTTTTCAGATTTTGAATATCTGAAATTTGGTTTGGCGAATCGGGGTGACCTTCTGGGTAACAAGCACCGATTACATCAAAGTGAGGAGCTTCTGTTTTAATAAATTCAATCAAGTCCGTTGCATAACGAAAGTCTTTTAAAGGCTCAATACCAGGAATAATATCTCCACGAAGGGCCAAGATCCGATGAACCCCTACTTGATCTAATTCATGAAGAGTATCTGCTACTTTTTCCTTGCTTAGATAGATGGCAGGTAAGTGGGCAATGGTCGGAATAGACAATTCATTCTGAATATGATTGGCTAAAGCAACCGTCGTCTCTTTGATATTGTATTTATTATTGCTAGCTGTCACACTGATAAAGTGTGGAGCTAATTCCTGCATATTTTCCAAGGCACGTAAGAGCTTGGCATTGCCTACTTCAGGATTTGGAGGGAAAAACCTCAAAGGAGAGCGACGGTGTTTGCTTAGTCATCAAATGTATTCCTTTCTTGATTGAGCAATTCTTTTTTTGCTATCGAGCAAGCTTAGGAATTTCTACTTGCTTTATAGCGCTTTACGAGCAGCTTTTGCCGCTTCTACAAGACGGATTAAGCTTTCTTTTGTTTCTTTAATTCCACGAGTTTTCAAACCACAGTCAGGGTTGATCCAAACTTTTCTGCTTGGTACTTTGGCAAGGATAGCTTCGATGGTGTGATCGATTTCGCCTTCGTTAGGTACACGAGGTGAGTGGATATCGTAAACCCCAGGTCCAACTTCTGTTTGGAAGTTTTTCGCTTTCAGTTCGTCCAAGATTTCAAGGTTTGAACGGCTAGCTTCAAATGAGATAACGTCTGCATCCATGTTGTCGATGGCTGGGATGATATCTGTAAATTCTGAGTAACACATGTGCGTGTGGATTTGTGTGTCTGGTGCTACGGTTGAGTGTACCAAACGGAAGGCTGGAATCGCCCAGTCAAGGTAGTCTTCGTACCAGTCACTACGACGGAGTGGCAATTTTTCACGAAGAGCAGCCTCATCGATTTGGATGATCTTCACGCCTGCAGCTTCAAGGTCAAGAACTTCATCCTTGATAGCAAGAGCGATTTGAAGAGTAGAATCCTTGATAGAGATGTCTTCACGTGGGAATGACCAGTTAAGAATTGTAACAGGTCCAGTCAACATCCCTTTAACAGGTTTGTCCGTACGGCTTTGTGCGTAGCTAGACCATTTGACAGTGATTGGGTTGAGACGAGTCACATCCCCCCAGATGATTGGTGGTTTCACCCCACGCATACCGTATGATTGTACCCAACCATTCTTAGAGAAGAGGTAACCTGACAAGTTTTGACCGAAGTACTCAACCATGTCATTACGCTCGAATTCACCGTGTACAAGTACATCAAATCCAACTTCTTCTTGCCATTTGATCCATTCGTCGATGGTTTCAGCAAGGAAGGCATCGTATTCTTCTTGTGACAATTCACCCTTACGGAAGGCCAAACGTTTGGCACGAACTTCTTTCGTTTGAGGGAAGGATCCGATGGTTGTTGTTGGAAGGGCTGGAAGTTTGAATGCTTCTTCTTGGATAGCTTCACGTTCTGCAAAGGCTGGCAAACGAGTGTAGTCTGCTTCTGTCAATCCAGCAATACGTGCACGAAGTTCTGCATTTGCTCCGACACGTTCAGTCGCAAAGAGTTCTTTGTTGGTCGCAAGAGTCGCTTCACCTTGACCCTTGCGGATAGCATCCAAGTCACGAAGTTCTTCCAATTTTTCAACTGCAAAAGCAAAGTGGTTCAAGATAGCTGGTTCAAAGTCTTCATTGGCAGTTGTAAATGGCACATGAAGCAGTGAGCAAGAAGTTGTCAAAACAATGTTTTTCAGCTGGGATTTGCTCAAGAACAGCCAAGCTTGCTTTCGTAGTTGTTGCGCCAGATGTTCTTACCATTGACAATACCTGCATAAAGAGTCTTGTCAGCTGGGAAGCCACCTTTAACGAGTTCAAGAGTTTTCTTACCTTCAACGAAGTCCAAACCAATCGCATCTACTGGCAATTTCACAAGGTCAGCGTAAACGTCACGAACATCACCGAAGTAAGTTTGGATCAAGACCTCAAGACCTTTTTTGTCAGCCAAGAGTTTGTTGTAGAGGTTCAAGAAGAGCGCTTTTTCTTCAGCTGATAAATCTTTGACAAGAGCTGCTTCATCCAGTTGGATACGAGTTGCACCAAGCTCAGCCAATTTAGCAAAAACATCTTGGTAAGCAGCCACTAAGCTATCAACGAAGTCTTCTGCCTTCACGCCTTCTTCGAAGTCTGATAATTGAAGGAAAGTGAATGGTCCAACCACAACTGGACGAGTGTCAAGACCCAATTCTTTGGCTTCTTGGTACTCATCAAAAATCTTGTGACCAGCCAATTTGACTTCTGTTGTTTTTTCAAATTTTGGAACGATGTAGTGGTAGTTGGTGTTGAACCATTTCTTCATTGGAAGGGCACGCACATCCCCTTTTTCTCCTTGGTAACCACGCGCCAAAGCGAAGTAGCGTTCAAGATCAGACAAGTCCAAGTTTTGAACCGATGCAGGAACCACATTGAAGAGGAAAGCAGCATCGAGGAAGTTGTCATAATGAGAAAAGTCATTTGATGGGATTTCAGTGATCCCTTTTTCTTTGACAATATTCCAGTGTTTGGCACGCAATTCTTTTGCAGCGTCCAACAAATCTTCAGCTGTAATTTCGTTTCTAAAATATTTCTCAGTTGTAAATTTTAGTTCGCGGAATTCACCCAAACGAGGGAATCCGATAATTGTAGTTGACATGTTTTGTCCTCCAAAAATTCAAGTTGAGTCTATCTTATCAGAAGAAGCGCCTTCTGTATAATTGCTTTTCAATGGTTTATGGTATAGCCAGAAGCTATAACCTTATAGATCAAGGGTTTCCGCCTCTTGCCATTGACCAGAACTAATAGTCCTTATAAAAAATAACTATAAGGCTTCTACCAGACAGACTGAGCCCCCCTCCCATTGGACAGTCCTCGTTCCCTCTAAAACAAAAAAAGAAGCTATCCGCTTCTTTTTTTGTAGAAACTTATGCTCAAGTTAGTTGCACACAAAAAGCATCCCAAGGTTCCAATACTTTTGTCTGTTTGACCTGCTCTACATTGGTATTGCTAATGAGGACCTCCTGATAGTCTTGCTTCAGTTCAAAGCTCTGAACTTGACTAGACAAATTGACCACAATCAAATAGCGTTGATTCCCATCTACTCGTTGGTAGGCAAAGACCTGATCTGCTGTATCCAGTAGTTCAAAGTCGGCAGAGATTAACCAATCTTGCTCCTTACGGAGGGCAACCAATCGTTGGTAGGTATAAAAAATGGATGAGGGATCAGCCAAAGCCGCTTCCACATTGATTTCCTGATAGTTTGGATTAACAGCTAGCCAAGGTTGACCGGTTGTAAAACCAGCCTGTGGCTGCTTGGACCACTGCATCGGAGTCCGAGCATTGTCCCGGCCAATATGTCGGATCTGGTCCATAATGGTGTCTAGCTCCACTCCCTTTTCTAGGCTTTCCTCGGCGTAGTTAATAGATTCAATATCTTCGATTTCGTCTAGGCTCTTAAAAGGATAGTTGGTCATGCCAATCTCTTCCCCCTGGTAGATATAAGGCGTTCCTCTCATCAAATGAAGAAGAATGGCTAGGGCCTTAGCGGACTTCACCCGATAGGCTTGGTCATCTCCCCAGGCAGAAACAATCCGAGGGAGGTCATGGTTGTTCCAAAAGAGGGAATTCCAGCCTTCGTCCATGCCCAATTCCGTCTGCCATTTGTTAAAGATTTCTTTCAACTTAGGAACATTGAGCTTCTTCGCATAGTGCCATTTTGGCTGGCCTTCTTGGAAGAGAAGCCCGATGTGCTCAAATTGAAAGACCATTGACAATTCTTCATTATCAGGACCAGAGTATTGCTTGGCAATCTCAGGTGTCGCTCCCCAGGTCTCCCCGACCGTTAACAAATCCTTATCCCCGAATGTCGCTCGATTCATTTCTTTCAGATAAGGGTGGAGCATGGGACCATTGGCTACGATCTTCTGATCCGGAATTTTCCCAATCATGTCGATAACATCCATCCGAAAACCACCGATCCCCTTGTCGATCCAAAAGTTCATCATGTCATAAATCTTCTGTCGAAGGGTCTCATTTTCCCAATTCAGGTCCGGTTGCTTCTTACTAAAGAAGTGCAAATAATACTGCTGGGAAGCTGGATCAAATTCCCAAGCTGAACCACTGAAGGTAGATACAAGATCATTGGGTTGGTCCCTCCAAATATAGTAGTCTCGCTCTGGACTGTTTGGATTTTCCTTGGCCTCGATGAACCAAGTATGTTCATCAGATGTATGGTTGACCACCAAATCCATGATCATCTTAATACCGCGCTTTTGCCCCTCCGCAATCAATGTTTCCATATCTTCCATGGTGCCAAAGATGGAAGCAATATCCTCATAATCAGATATATCGTAGCCATTATCATCCATAGGGCTTTGGTAGACAGGAGACAGCCAAATGGCCGTAATACCTAACTTCTCCAAATAATCCAGCTTACTGATGATCCCCTTGAGGTCACCGATTCCATCTCCATTGCTATCTAAAAAACTCTTGGGATAGATCTGATAAATCACGGCATCATGCCACCATTTTTTCTTCATGTGCTTCTCCTTTTTTGTTTCACTTGTAATCCCTTACATCATAACCAAACTTGAAAAGAATTGCAACCCTCAGCTGACCTATCAGTCTCCCTTAAAATAAAAAAGAAAGTCTCTTTAGAGAACTTCCTTTTCAAGACTTCGATTCTTCTTTTCTTTTTGCCATTTGTGATAAGAAAGCATGGCCACTCCAAAGAGATGGCTTCCCAACAAGGCCGTCACAAAAATCAACTTGCCCATGTCTGGATAAGAAAGCGGGAGATTGCTAAAGCCATAGCGAGCCCATTCGATAAAGATCGGATGCGAAAAATAAAGCGCCATACTCATCCGCTTTAAATACTGTAAATCATAGCTTTTCAAAAAGGACGATCGCAGACAAGCATTAACCAAATAGACCGTGACAAAGGGAAGGAGCAAGAAAAAGTTCTTATCGATTCCTTCATGTTGAAAAATGACGAGGCCTTCTAAACAGAACAGTCCAAAGGCAAGGGCCACTTTTTGCCAATGGTGAACCCTAAAGGTTGGTGAATCAAAATGATCATAGAGATAGTAACCCATATAGATAAAAACAGGCGTGTAAAAGAGACCATTTCGCGCTGTAAAAAATAAATTGCTGTAGAGTTGGTAACCCTTGAGAAGACTCGTGGTGTCCAGATAAGCTGAATAGGTCTCGATCAAACCCCAGCAGTATAGAAGAAAGGTGATCACCCCCGTCCAAACCATACCTAGGCGTTTGACCAAGTGATTGACCAAAAACAGGCCTAGCAAAAAAGCAGGGATATACCAGAGTTGGTAGCACATTCCCAGATAGAGAAGAGCAATCAGAACGCCTGCTGGAAAGAGATAGACAGGGAGATGGAGACTAGAAAAAAAGACCCAGGCATAGGGAAGATAGACACAACTCCAAAATAAATAGGTTTTTACGATTTTGACCAGGTAGGTCTTAATTTTCCTTGCATCCCTTAGTGATTGCTTGAGAAAAAAGCTGGCACAGACGATAAAAAATGGCACCGCTAGACGTCCAAGGATACTCTTGAGGCCAAAATGCACTGGCTCATAGGAAGTTAAGCGACCACTATGCACCAAAATCACTGCAATCGCAAAGAGGTATTGAAAAAGACTAATACTGGAAGTGTTATAGAGCGAATTCTTTTTCATGGTCCTACTCCTTGCCAAATGCAGATTCTATGGTTATTTTTAGCATGAAAGACAAGCTTGAGCAAGGAATCTTTGGATCCTTATCTACCTTTTTCCCTCTATTTTTGATATACTCAAAGCATGCACAAACAAACGATTATTGATTTTAAAGAGCTTGGATTGCGACACATTTTCACCAAGCCACTAAAGGAATTAAAAACAAGAGACCTTGACCAAGTAGAGACTCTTCTGAGAGAGGTAGAAGCCTATCAGGAGGCTGGTTTTTATGCTGTTGGCTATGTCAGCTATGAGGCTGCTCCTGCTTTTGAGAAAAAATTAGCTGTCCACCCTGCTCCTCTCATGGGAGAGTATCTCCTCTACTTTCACCATCCACCAAGAGGTTGAAACCCTTCCTTTCCCAGAGGACTACGAGGCAGTGGACCTGCCAGCCAATTGGAAGGAAGAGGTCGAGGCACCCTGCTTACCAAGAAGCCATCAAGACCATCCATCACCACATCCGCCAGGGGGATACCTATCAGGTCAACTACACCGTCCAGCTTTCTCAAGAGTTAAAAAGCTGACCCTTTGGCCATCTACAATCGCTTGGTAGTAGAACAGAAGGCCCATTACAATGCCTTCATCCAACACGATGATGTGGCCATTCTCTCTATCAGTCCTGAGCTCTTTTTGAACAAGATGACCGACTACTGACCACCCGTCCCTATGAAGGGGACGACTCGTCGTGGGTCTCACCAACCAAACAGATCTTCAAGAGGTCGCTTGGCTAGAAGCTGATCCCAAAAAAATCGAGCAGAAAACATGATGATTGTCGATCTCCTCCGCAATGACATGAACCGGATTTTCGGAAATTGGAAGTGAGCAGGTGACCCATCTCTGCCAGGTTGAGCAATACTCTACTGTTTGGCAGATGACCTCGACCATTGAAAGTCGCTTACGCCCCGAAGTCGACCTAGTCCAAACCTTCCAGGCCCTCTTTCCTTGCGGTTCCATCACAGGGGCACCGAAGATTTCCACTATGGAAATTATTCAACAGATAGAGGTTGCTCCTCGTGGCGTCTACTGTGGAACAATCGGCATCCTTCTTCCAAAAGGCAAACGAATTTTTAATGTGGCTATTCGAACCCTTCAAATGCAGGGGAAGCAAGCCATCTATGGCGTGGGAGGAGGCATTACTTGGGACAGCAAATGGGAAAGTGAATACCAGGAGACCAAGCAAAAATCAGCAGTCCTCTACCGACAAGATCCTCGCTTTGACCTCTTGACAACCGGCCGCATCCACCAAGGAGAGCTGACCTTCCTGGAGCAACACCTGATCCGTTTAAGAGAGGCCAGCCGCTACTTTGCCTACCCTTATGATGAGCCAAAACTCCTGAAAGAACTTCAAGAAGAGCTTGCTCGTTTGGATTCCAACCTTGACTATCGTTGTCGGATTGCCTTGCAAAAAAACGGGGCCTTCCAGCTGGCTATCACCGAACTGAAGGACTTGCCAGCTAGCTATCTGCAGGCTCAACTGACCGAGCAAAAAGCTTGATTTAGCGAAGCCATTTACTTATTTTTAAGACTAGCCAGCGAGCTCATCTAGCAACTAAAGATCACGAGCAGATCTTCTATCTTCCTGATGGCAGCTTGCTAGAGACGACCATCGGAAATCTCATCCTAGAGATTGACGGCAAGCGCTATACTCCTCCAGCTCACCTCCCCTCTACTCGACGGGATTTACCGCCGCCATCTCTTAGAAACTGGACAAGTAGAAGAAAAAAACTGTTAACGCTGAAGGATTTAGAAGTCGCTGACCAAGTCTATGCCTGCAATGCCCTGCGTGGCCTCTATCCACTCGATTTCACTAGAGAGGAATCAGAATGAAACTTATTTTTTTACATGGCCTAGGCCAGGATGCTCACTCTTGGCAAGGGGTCCAAGATGCACTTTCCCCCTTGCAATCTGAATCTTTCGCTATTTTCTCCCATCCAAGCGAAAGCTACCAAGAGGCCAAAGAAAGATTGACGGAGCACCTCCAGCAAGAAAGCGAGCCCTTTATTCTGGTTGGACTCTCACTGGGAGGCGTTCTCGCTCTCGATCTCTCCAGCCGAGACTTGCCACAACTCAAGGGCTTGGTGCTTTCAGGGACGCAATACAAACTCAACACCAATCTCCTCTATAGTCTCCAAATTCTCCTTTTTCGTCTGATTCCCAAACATGTCTTTGAAAAGCAGGGGGCCAATAAACAGCACATGTTGCAAATCTTTACCGAATTAAAAAGCCTCAATCTAACCGATACCGCTAAAACTTGCCCTCTTCCTAGCTTAGTGATTTGCGGCAGCAAGGATGGGGCCAATCAGGCTTCTTCTAAAAAGTTGGCCAATCTCCTGCCTAAAGGTCACTATCTAGAAATCGCAGACGGGGGCCATCTACTCAATACTCAGAAACCCCATGAACTTGCAGAAGCCATCAAGGAGTTTGTTGGTGAATTTAAAAATGAAGAGGCTAGCTTAAAAAACAGTTCCTCTTAATGTAGATAACGTATTTTTTCATGTTACATAACTTAAAAAATCAAGAAATGTTTATATTTTTAAGTTATGCATGAATATCTAGAGGCTTTCCGCCGTGAGAAAAGTGCCTGAAACACAATTGTTTCAGGCACTCGGGAGTTTTGGAACCTTAGGTCCAAAACTAAGTCATGGAACTTCTTCGAAGTTCGCTGACGTCCGTACTCACCTAAGGAAAGCCTCTAAGAAAACTTATTCTTAAAGTCACGGCTAACTTTTAAAAGGTTAGTCATTTTTTTAGAAATATTTTAGAATTGCTTGATAGTTATTTGAAAAAGCAAGCTGTATACTAAGAGTGTAAAAGAAAAACAACTAGTCATTTGGACGAAGGAGAAAACCATGGAAAAAAAGTATTAGAAATTTCCCATTTGAGTAAAAAAAGTTCGGTCAACAATACGCCTTAAATGATGTGAATCTCACCATTCGCAAAGGCGACGTCTACGGCCTCATCGGTAAAAACGGGGCAGGGAAAACCACCCTCATCAAGGTCATCACCCAGCTGATTCAAGAAACTGATGGAAGCGTCTCCCTCTTCGCTTCCACGAATCGCTCTCAGTGGACACAAGCCCTGAAACGGGTCGGATCTGTCATTGAAAGTCCTGTGGCTCACAAGCATATGACCGCTTATCAAAACCTAATCTACTATTGCAAGGCACGCCATATCCCCAATCCTGACCAGGTCATCAAAGAAACCTTGAACTATGTCGGCCTGAATAATACGGGTAAGAAGAAATTCCGCGATTTTTCACTCGGGATGAAACAACGGTTGGGAATTGCGATTGCGCTCATTGCCAAGCCCGACTTCCTCATTTTGGACGAACCCATCAATGGTCTCGATCCTGTCGGAATCAAGGAATTCCGTCAGATGATCAAGCGCCTCAACGATGAACTCGGCATGACCATCCTCATTTCCAGTCACATCCTCTCCGAACTTTTATCTGGTTGCCAATCGCTTTGGCATTGTCGACCAAGGACGCCTGATCAAAGAAATTAGCAAGGCTGAATTCGAAGAACAAGGAGAAGATTACATCATCCTCAAAACTAGCCAACTAGCTCTTGCCAGTCAACTGATCCAGGATCAGCTCCATCACCGTATCAAGGTCATCGATAAGGATGGAGAAATCCATATCTTTGGACAGACTCACGATATTAAAGTCATTGTCAAAGCGCTCGTTCAAGAGGATATTGACGTGGATGAAATCTACTATGCCCGCCAAGATCTGGAAAAATTCTTTACGGACTTGGTAGACTAGTCAACCCACCGTCTTGTATTACTTATCCCACATATTTCATTTAGGAGATTTATCATGTTGCATACCATTCAAGCAGATTTTTTTATAGACTTTTTTTCGCTCCAAAAGGTTTTTTTGGATTACAGAAGCCATTCTCGTTCTCAATATCGTGTCTGGAGTCATCTTTGGAGCTACCGGCCACGTCGGCGTCAATACGGAATCCAAATTACCCCAAGCGACCGAAGTTTGGACAGGCTTTAAAGCCTTGATCAACTACTCTGGGAGCATCAGTATGACCATCTTTTTTACCATTATTGTCATCACCTTAGTCCTAGGAACGGACTTAACACAAAACTTATACAAGAATAGTCTGGCCTATGGCGTTTCTCGTTCCAGCTACTACTTTGCCAAAAGTGCCGTTGTTCTGACCATTGCTCTCTTCCAATTTCTCGTTTCTTATGGTCTCGTCTTCTTGACCGCGATACTCTATAATGGACTTGGCAACATGCCAGAGCACTTCTTCGCTCATTTTTGGACTGACCCTTGTGATGCAGTTCCTCTCCACCCTGGCTTGGGTCAGCATCATTTCCTTCCTCCTTTACGCTAGCCAATCCATCACTTGGCCTTCGTTGGCTACTTCATTGGAAATATCTTCTTAGGCCTTCCAGCGCTCTTCTTTAAAGATATTGATATTCTCCACTACCTAAACTTGGAATTCCAATATTCCATGGTCCAAAGTACGACAGCAACCAACTATACCCTCTCTATCGCCCTTGGATTCATCCTTGTTTTTGGCTTCCTGGGACTCGCTACGTTCAAACACAAAGATTTATGACAAAAAGAGGTTGGGACAAAAGTCCTAGCCTCTCAATTGTCTTCGGATTATCGAGCAAGACGCAGTGGTTGAGTGGGCTCTACTACGCTGATTTCATCAGCTTTTACAGCCCTACTCAACTGTGCGGAGGTGGGACGACGAAATCGAATTCTAACGAATTACCGATTTCTGTCCCACTCTCTTTTTTCTTAGTGTAATGGTTAAGATAAACCAATCTGCCTCCGTTGCCAGTTGCAAGTCTCCCCCTAAGATCTCTACAAAATTTTGAATGATGTAGAGCCCCAAACCAGAAGACTCTTCTGTATCCGATAGATTTTCTGAGTAGAATCGACTAGCCAGTTGGTCTAAATGCTGAATCGGTTGTTGCACAATATTGCGCAGCTCGACCCGAATCGTGTCCGTGTCCGACATTAGGGTCAAACGTGCCTGCTCCTTCCCATGCTTGAGGACATTGCTGAGCATATTTTGCAAGAGGCGCTCCCAGAGCTCCGGATCCGTAGCATAATGGAGATGTTCTTCTAACTCTACCTCTAAGGCAATCCCCGCCTCAGACAAACTATCATAATACTGGAATAACTGTTGGGTTAGCACTTGGCTGAGATTAACGTCTGAAATCCGAGGCTGGATGGCTCCCTCCATCAAGCGTCTGTACTCCAAAAGGGATTCCAGACGTTTTGAAACTACTTGAAGATTGGAAGCAATTTTCTTCAGCTTTTCCTCTTCCTGCGTCCCTCCTTTGATGATTTGTTGGGTATAGCCAGATGCAATGGTCAAAGGCGTCCGAATATCGTGAGCAATATTACTGATAGCCATATCCAAAGTCTTTTTCTCTTGAAAGGCAATCCGATTGGTCCGCTCAATCTGATCAAAGAGATCACTGACCTGCTTGGTCAAGGCGACCAATTTCTTTTTTTGAAACACGTGACGTTAACCGTACTCCCACTCCCATTTTTGGAGCTTCTTTTGAATCTGCTCCTGCAAATCTGTGAGAGCAGAGAGTAGGCGAAGGTAGCCCAGTCCCAAGAGAAGGACAAGGACGACTAGAATTAGAACCAATCCCCACATTACTTGTCTCCTTTCAAGCGAACACCCAAGCCCCAGACGGTTTCAATATAGTCCTCATTAGGGTCTAGCTGGGCAATTTTCTTCCGGAGATTGCTCAATTGGGCATTAAGGGTATTGTCTCCAGGCAGATAGACCTCTTCCCAGACCGCCTCATACAATTCTTCCTTGGTGAAAATCTTCTTTGGATGTGCCAGCAAGGTCTCAAAAATTTGAAATTCTTTTTTGCCCAAGCGAAGCGTCTGTTCGCCAGACTCCAGTTCAAAGGTTTCTGGATTTAAGACCAAATTCTTAAAGGATAGCTTTTGCGGCGCTTGAGCTTCCTGTGCTACCGTCGGTTGATTTCGCAGCTGCACCGTCACCCGAGCCGCCACTTCATCCAGATTAAAGGGCTTGACAATATAATCATTGGCCCCTGCAAGGAGATACTGGCTAATGAGGTGTTTGTCTCCCAGAGCGGTCATCATGATGACCGGCACCTGACTCTGCAAACGGATCTCCTCAAGGACCTGATCTCCATTTTTCCCAGGAAGCATGATATCAAGAAGGACCAAATCAATGCTTTCTTGCTGAAAGAGTCGCAAACCTTCTGTACCTGAAAAAGCCTGAAGCACCTCATGATCTTCGCTTAAGAGACTATACAAAATTTCTTGGATATCACTATTATCCTCAATTAATAAAATACGTGCCACCTACCCATCTCCTTTTCCCTTTGAACTACAAATCATTTCTATTTCTCTAGCCTATCAAATAAAGGGTCCTTCGTCAATGAAAATCTGATAAAATTCTATAGCACCCAGATAGATCTGCATGTTAAGTCCTCACAAGATGAACTTGACTATCCTTTCTTTCAAAGGGTATAATAGACCAATGACATGATAGGGAGAATCATCTATGAAAAAAAATGCCAAAACTAAAATCAGCCTTGTATCCATTCTCGTCATCCTGGGCGTTGGTGCAAGAATAATGCGAGTTTATCCACCGCCAGCAAATTAGGGAGCAAAAACAGACAAACCGTCCAAACGGCTAAAAAAAGGTTTCAGAGTTTCAGAAAACACTAGACGAGGAAGAAACGAAGAAACGGAATGAAACCTTCAACAAGATTTTTAATGAATCCCTAATTCAGAAAAATTTTGAAAATTGGCAAAAAGTCGATGAACTTCATGGTTTGGGACAAAGAACTGGGCAATTTTATATCTATAACTTTGAAAAAAAAGAAGAGATACTCTTAGAGAATACTGATCAAGCATTTGTTCTACCCATTCGGGACAAGAGTGATAACGTCACATTTCAGGCTATCTTTGCCCACAAGGACGGTCAGTGGCACATCATGAAACCAGACGGAAGTTCGCAGTTGCAACTAGGAGAAGCCAATATTTCCGCTGAATCTAAGTTTGTCATCGAGAACAATGTCTTAGACTACGACCAGTAAATCCGTAAGTACTTGGCTTAAACTACATACAAAAAAAGCTTAGGACCCCAGCTTGAAAGTTGGGATTCTAAGCTTTTTTCGTTTATAGGAGAGAATCGGCCATCAAGTACCGAAAACTTTTATTCAACAGAAGCCCCATTTGTCGCAATGACTTCTTTGTACCAATAGAAGGATTTCTTACGGGAGCGCTCCAAGCTTCCCTTGCCTTCGTTGTCTCGGTCGACGTAGATAAAAGCCGTAGCGCTTCTTCATTTCTCCTGTCCCGGCAGAGACCAGGTCAATACAGCCCCAAGTCGTATAGCCCCAGAGGACAACGCCATCTTCATGAATAGCATCCCGCATGGCCTTGATGTGAGCAGCCAGGTAATCAATCCGGTAGTCATCCTCAATCTCCCCGGCTTCATTTGGAGTATCAACGGCGCCTAGTCCATTTTTCTACAATAAACAGGGGCTTTTTTTGATAACGATCCCAGATGGTGTTGAGGGTAATGCGGAGACCAAGAGGGTCAATCTGCCAACCCCATTCTGAGCTTTCTAGGTAGGGGTTCTTCAGAGAGGCAAAGATATTGCCCGCTGTTTTCTCCTTTTCAGCTGGATCACCTGAAGCGACCCGACTGGCATAGTAGGAGAAGGAAATAAAGTCAACTGTATGGTCTTTCAACAATTGAAGGTCCTGCTCGGTCATCTCGACCGTGATCCCCTGACGCTCCCACTCTTTCTTGGCATAGTTAGGGTATTCCCCCACGCGCCTGCACATCGATGAAGAAATAGTTCTTGCGGTCTTCTTCTAGACCAGCCCAGACATCTCGCGGAGCACAGGTATGCGGATAGTTTTGCCCTGCTGCCAGCATACAGCCGACCTTATTGTTAGGATCAATCTCATGGGCTAGCTTGGTAGCAATGGCTGAAGCGACCAACTCATGGTGAGCCGCCTGGTATTTGACCTGCTCCTCATTCTCCCCTTCTTCAAAGCAGAGACCCGCTCCCATAAAAGGCGCATGAAGTATCATATTGATCTCATTAAAGGTTAGCCAGTATTTGACCAAGCCCTTGTAGCGAGTGAAGAGGGTCCGGCAGAGTCGTTCATAACATTCCAACATCTTACGACTACGCCAACCTCCATACTCGGTAATCAAATGCATGGGACAGTCAAAGTGGGTAATGGTCACCAAGGGTTCAATGCCATACTTGTGACATTCCTTAAAGAGATCTTCATAGAACTGTAGACCTGCTTCGTTTGGCTCTAGTTCATCTCCTTTGGGGAAAATCCGAGACCAGGCAATGGACAAACGATAGGTTTTAAAGCCCATTTCCCCAAAGAGGGCAATGTCTTCCTTGTAGCGATGATACATATCAATGCCATCCTTAGCCGGATAAAAATAGCCCTCTTCAAAGTCGAACATCTTTTTCTGACCCGTGATAATGGCGTGACGGTCAGGCCCAATCGGTACCACATCCACATTGGCCAAGCCACGGCCATCTTCATTATAAGCTCCCTCACACTGGTTAGCAGCCGTCGCCCCACCCCAAAGAAAACCATCTGGAAATTGAAGTTTATCGGTCATCTCTCTACCTCACTTGATTTGATAGTTCTATTATACCCTTCTCTAACCCGAAAATCTTACAACATCCTAGGAAAAACTGATACTATTCTAAGGTATCTACCACACTCATACAAGAAAACAGATCGGACGAATCCGATCTGTTAAAATGCATACTCTTTTGCCAAATATAATATTTGGCTTTCTTAAATCTAATAAATTCTGTTAAATATAGAAAAATTTTATTCGTTAGAATTATTCAATCATCTACTGAAACTTTCTGCCGTGAGAAAAGTGCTTGAAACACGATTGTTTCTAGCACTCGGGAGTTTTGAAACTTTAGGTTCAAAACTAAGTCATGGAACTTCCTGGATTGCTGAAATCATCCACTGGATAATTTCACCTAACGTCCGTACTCACCTAAGGAAAGTTTCAAAGAAGATTTTGTCTTTAATAAAAAAGACCGGATGGTTCCGATCTTTTAAATAGTTCATTTTCTCAAATTCTATTTTAAGAATAGCTAAGGTTGACGTTAAATGACCACGCCTCCTATTTCATACGATAAAAATCAATCACTAGACCTGCTGGACCACTTACTAGCAGGGATTCGGTTCCCCAATCAGTTACAGCTGGACCATTTAAAACCTGGATACCAAGATCTTTTCAACCGTTGGTAGTTCTGCTCTACATCCTCAACTTCAACGTGAAGAATGATTCCTGACTGGAAATTTTTCCAAAGGTATCAAATGGTTTTTGGGATAACATGAGACAGTGACTGCCAATCGTGAACTGAGCAAAACTTTGGTCAACATAGTCCGCCTTTTTGTCCAAGATACGCTCCAAGCTAGCACATACTTGGGGAACATTTGAAACGATAATATCTAATTGATTTAAATTCATTTACTATCCTCCAGAAAAAAAGACCGGATTGCTCCGATCTTTTTTTAAGTCCCACGTTAGGAATTATTTAATAGCGCGTGATTGCAACCCTTCTTCTTCCAAGAAGAGGCGGAATGGTACAAGCTCTTCAGCTTCGTATTTTTCTTTGAAGGCTTTAATAGCTTCTTCTGAGTGTTGTTTTGGATCCAACTCAAGTACTTCTACTGGAAGTGGACGATGTGGAGTGATGTGAGCATCGATAACAACAGTTTTACCTTCTTTGTTCAATTTAACAGCTTCAGCAACGACTGCGTCGATGTCTTCGATACGGTCAACTGTAAATCCAATAGCTCCTTGAGCTTCAGCGATTTTCGCATAGTCAGCATTAGGGAAGTCACAACCAAACAAGTGTTTGTTTGTGTCTTCGTATTTGTCCTTGATGAAGGCATATTTACCATTTGAGAAGACAACGTTGATAACTGGAAGGTCGTATTGAACGTTTGTGATAACGTCTGGGTAGCACATGTTGAATGCACCGTCACCCATGATGTTCCATACTTGGCGATCTGGATTGTCTTTCTTAGCAGCGATACCACCAGGAAGGGCAATACCCATTGTCGCAAAGAGTGGAGATGTACGCCACATGTTCTTAGGTGTCATGTGAAGGTGACGAGTTGATGTTTGAGTAGTGTCACCTACGTCGATTGAATAGATAGCGTCTTGATCAGCATGTTTGTTGATTGCATTGTAAACTTGATACAATTGCAATTCACCCTCAGTTTTACCTTCGAGTTTGTTCATGTAATCACGCCAGTTTTGGTTATTCTTAACGTTTGCACGCCACCATGGAGTAGATTCAACTGGATTCACTTTATCAAGGATTGCTTTCGCTGCTTGACCTGCATCACCAAGGATTGAAGCGTCTAGGGCATGACGTTTACCAAGTTTGTAAGGGTCGATATCGACTTGGATGAATTTTTTTCAGTGTTCTTGAATGCTTCGTATACTTCAGCAAATGGGAAGTTTGAACCAAGGAAAAAGAACTGTGTCTGCTTCAAAGACAACTTCGTTGGCTGGTTTCCAACCAACACGGTAAGCAGAACCTGTCAAACCTTCGTAGTTCCATTCGAACGCTTCAAAGTTTTTACCAGTTGTGATGATTGGTGCTTTGATTTTACGTGACAATTCAGTGATCACTTCACCAGCTTTAACACCACCGTAACCAGCATAGATCACTGGACGTTCAGCATTGTTCAAAAATTCAACAGCCTTGTCAATTTCAACTTCGTTCAAAGCAGGAGCGATGAATGAACGCTCGTAAGAACCTGATCCGTAGTATGAGTTTTCGTCGATTTCTTGGAAACCAAAGTTTACTGGAATTTCAACGACAGCTGGACCTTTTTTAGAAACGGCAGCACGGCAAGCTTCGTCAATCACTTTTGGCAATTGCTCAGCGTAAGCTACACGTTTGTTGTAAACAGCGATACCGTTGTACATTGGGTTTTGGTTCAATTCTTGGAAGGCATCCATGTTCAATTCGTTAACTGGACGTGATCCAAGGATAGCAAGGAATGGAGTGTTATCCATAGCTGCATCGTAAACACCGTTGATCAAGTGAGTTGCACCTGGTCCACCTGAACCAACTGCAACACCGATAGATCCGCCAAATTTAGCTTGCATAACCGCTGCAAGAGCACCTGTTTCTTCGTGACGAACTTGCAAGAAACGGATATCTTTGTCTTCAGCCAAAGCGTCCATAAGTGAGCTAAGTGTTCCTGATGGGATACCGTAGATAGTGTCTACGCCCCATGTTTTTCAATACGTTGAGCATTGCTGCAGATGCAGTAATTTTTTTCCTTGAGTCATAAATATAACTCTCCTTCAATAAAAAAATAATTGTCAGTCTTTGAACTGAATTCGACAAAAGAGTGAAAAACGTTTCAAATAACTTTACTATATCAATTTATCACGTTTTTATTGTCCTTGTATAAGAATATGCTCACTGAATGCCTGGAACTATTACATAACACAAAGCAAAAAAATCTGTTCTGTTTCCGCAAACTATTTTTATAACAGAAGTCATAAAACCGCATAAGGACAAGGTTTTTTTGCTTGTTGTAGAATTAGTACAAAAATAAAGTATTTTTCCCGAACTGTTTTTATAGAAAGCATAAAAAATCCTAGCTGGAAAATCATTTTCCTTGCTAGGATGGGTTAGATTTCGCTTTGAAGAGCCTTACTCAAGACTCTGTATCCTTCGATGGTTAGATGAAGACCATCTGTTGTATAAGCCGGTTTGAGCTGACCATCCTCTCCAAGCAAATGGTCAAAAACATTGATAAATTCAACATTTATCATCCCTTGGGCCAATTCGTGGTAGGCCTGGTTCAAGGTCTGAATCTTCTGATTGGTCCGGATATAAACTGTCCCCTTGTAGGGCTCTCCCTCATTCACAGGAAGAACCGAAACGAGTTTGATTTGCGCCAAGGGCAAGAGCCGCACCATCTCCTGCAGGATGATGCTCATGTTTTCAATGGTTTCCGACAGGGGCATTTCCTTACCAATGTCATTAGTTCCAATCAGCAAAAAAACCTTATCCACTGCTTGACCGAAAATATGGGCATCTAGATGCTCTCTTAAGAGGTCTGTCTTGTAGCCTCTAATCCCCCGGTTCACCATATACTGATCCGTCAGTAGCAACTCTTGAAGGGGATAGTATTCGACGATAGAGTCTCCTATAAAAAGAATATCGGGTTCCCTCAAAGGATTTTGATTCAGTTCTCGGTAATTCTTCTGTATTTTTGCCTGTTCTTTCAACAGCCAGGTTTCTAATAATTGTACAGCCATAAAGGCTCCTTTCGATTCGTATAGTAGAAACTGTGCAAGGTAGGATAAGATCCTAGTCGAAGCTGATCCTTCCATCCAAGTAAGCTTCGATGACTTCGTAGACTCCATGATTCTGATGAGAAGGCGCCGTATAGCGGGCTGCTTGTCGCGCATGGGGATCCGCATTTTCCATTGCATAGGAATAGGTCGCTAACTCAAGCATCTCGAGATCGTTTTGGCTATCGCCAAATGCCATCAGATGCCCACCATCCACGCCCCAGCGTTCTTCTAAGAATTGAATGGCCGTAGCCTTATTGACACCCGGTTGCAGAATATCAATGGCTCCATAGCCACTAGCTGCTGGAAGCAGGCGCTCTCCAAACTTTTCTCGCAGCTCTTGCACAAAATCTTCGACTTTTTTAGTCTCCGTGACGACACTTAACTTCAAAACTTGCTCGCCATGTTCATGGACCAAATCATCCACAAAGCGCATCCGTTTGTAAAAAGCAGCTGCTAACTCAGGCGTCATCAATTGCTCTAAAAGAGGAAACTCTGTTCCTTTCTTGGCATAGCCTCCCGATAAGCTACTAACGACCAGATGAAGTTCTTCTTCTCGGCCTTCTAGATACTGCAAGACCTCCTGCACCAGCTCTTCCGGCCAGCTGCACTCTCGGATGAGCTTTCCCTTCTCTAATATCCGTGCCCCATTGGCCAGCACCAAGGTGACGCGATCTTTCAAGTCTCCCAATACATGAGCCATACGGCTATAGCCATTCCCTGTCGCAATGACAAAAGGAATCCCTCTTTGGTCTAGCTGATCCAAAATGCGGCTCAAGCGCTCATGATCTACTTCTCCTTGCTCGTCCATCAGAGTGCCATCCATATCTGTCGCAATCATTTGTAGCATACCGCCACCTCTTTCCATCTTTCCCCTATTATACACCATTCCCTCATCATTTTGGAGCCTTCTCTCCCATAAATCACACCTCTCCTCCTTCCTTAAAATTTAAGAAATTCCACCGAATCCTCTTTAATTTTTGGTCCAATTTTATTATAATATAGATAGTAGATTTCCCTGTATGAGTAACTAGCAGACCCTTTCACACACCTGGTAAAAACGTCTGCTACTCCCGAAAAAGATCTAAGAGGTAGGCATGAACACAAAGACCTTATACCGCCAAACATCCTTTCCCAATAGCGATTTCCCTTTTTCAATCAGACAGATTAGAACACAAAATGGCCAGCCAGATATCTTATTTCACTGGCACACCGATATTGAGATTATTTATGTCAATGAAGGGACTGCTCAGTTCCATATCGACTATGAATATTTTAATAGTCAGCCTGGTGATATTATTTTGATCCGCCCCAATGCCCTCCACTCCATCCACCCCATCCAGAGTTCTTCTCATACTATGGATGTCCTGCATTTTAATCTGGACCTGATTGGGATTACCCATAAATATCGCCACTCTAAAATATTTACAACCACTCTACAATGGGGATTTTGAATTCGTCCGACGCATTCAAGCCCAATCACCTGGTTACGAAGAAATCAAACAGAGCCTCTTAACCTGTATGGCAAACGGAAGAGAACAAGGACCCTACTATGAACTCCGACTTAAATCCCAGCTCAATGAACTCCTCTATCTCCTCTTCTCTCACAACTATATCGTCGAGAAGAAGTTCTCAACGGACGCTTACCGGAGAGAAGAAAAAATCCGTTTGGTCCTCGATCATATTTCGAACCATTACCAAGAGGAGCTCATGATCGAGCATTTGGCAGAGCTGTGCCATTTTAGCCCGACCCACTTCATGAATTTCTTTAAGAAACAATTAGGACTCTCTTGTATGGAGTACATCATTCAATATCGACTGAAAAAAGCAGCCCATCTCCTCCAGCATTCCGATCTGGCAATCATTGATATCGCGAGCCAATCCGGCTTCAACAACCTCTCAAACTTTAATCGCCAGTTCAAGAAATACTATCAGGTTACTCCAAGCCAATACCGAAAAGCTTGTCTATAACCAATAGATCAAACAATAAAAGCACATAAAACACAAGTGAAGTTTGCGTTTTATGTGCTTTTAATTTTTTACAACAGAAGGTCTGATAAAGCCTAGCAACCTTCCTCTTTATCACTCAACATTCTATTCAAAGACCATTTCCCTGTCTTTTCATATTGTCCAATTAATTCTTGGGAAGTTTGAGTGATTTCCGAAGGGAAATGGAGGCTTTTTAATGTATTGACCGCATTCTTCGTTACTGCTGCTCCCTGCTTTATCTGATAATCAAAGACGATTTTCCCGTCAACATAGCAACTGTCAAAATGATAATTATCATTTACTGCACCAGATGCCGCAACTAGCTCAATATCATGACTCGAAATCATATACAAGCAATCGTGTCTCGATAGCCAGCGGACAATCCCTAAGCCAGACCCAATTCGCTCAATGGTATTGGTTCCCTTAAAGAGTTCATCAATAAAGAAATAATGAAAATCTGACTTTTCCAGACTCTCAATCATTCGGAGAATTGTTTTGCTCTCTGTAATAAAATAACTATCTCCAACCTCGATATCATCGCTGACATCCATAGAGGTCATGACATGTCCATAAGAAAGCTCCAAACTGTCACCATAAGCGAAGCCCAAGCCCTGCGCTAAAATACAGTTAATGGCTACCATTTTCAAATAAGTGGATTTCCCGGAGGCATTATCCCCACTAATCACCATATTTTTTTCAAAACTAACGTCGTTAGCAACCGGATCTGCTAGTAAAGGATGGTAGATCCCCTTTCCTTTAATCCCAGTCTCTTCCTTAAAATTGGGATGACAAATCAAATCAACATCACGCTTATGGCGTAGAAGGCTGATAGCTACTTCCAATTCGCCCAAAAGATTGATTGTTTCCTGCGCTTCTTTCTGATGAGTCCTCACTTGCTGGTAGATATAGATTTGAGCAATCTGAGGAATTAAGAAAAGAAAATTAAGGTAAATCAGGATAATTTCCATCTCGGAGCTTCCTGTTGGACTTTGTAAGATGCTGGAAATGACTTTCGTCTTCTTAAATGGTTGGACAGCCTGTTTGAGGGTTTCTTGTTTTGGTAGTGCTAGACGGCTCAGCTTTTTCCGCTGAAGCAAAGATACGAACCAAGTAACTAACTTGATCCAAGCGCAGTTTATTCGACCAATTCCGAATGCTCGAAAAAAATGATATTAAACGTCACACTCGCTATCAAGACTGACATGGCTTGAATTTTTAAAAAAAACGGAAGAAAGAAAAGAGAGGACTGGCAAACACGCTAAAAAAATATAGAGAGAAAGATAAATCCTCGAATCTTGCTTCCCTGGATTCGCCACAATACTTCTAGCCATATTGTGGTTCTTTTTTCCTAACTGGTTCATAACAACCTGAACCTTCAGACGAAGATCCGTGTGATGTTCAAAGAAATCTTCTAACTCCTGCAAAGATGCATCTGGTTGAAAGTTTATCAAACGCATCTTCTGATACAAGGCCTCTGCCCCAATACTAGACTGTGTATGGTTCAGCTGATCAAAGACTCTATGCATGTCTAAATCATGCCAAGTTTGACCATCTACTTGACTATCCGTTGGCTGGAATGTAGATGCCAAAAGCATCGTTTCCACTAAACTCTCTTCACTATCATTTTTTATAAAAAAAGGTTTCCCCTCCCAAGCCTTGGCTAAATTTTTTCTCAGACGAATCGTTGATATCCGATTTGTTAGAACCATAATGATAATCAGTCCAACAAATCCAATTGGTAACCACTCCAGTTTGTCCATTCCTTAATCCTCCCTTCCTATTGCCAATTCAGATTCACACGTTCCTTTACTTCCTGGTAGGCTGTATCGACACGCGCCTTTGTTTCGTCATCCAATTGGTCCCGATACTTGCCGCCTTCAATCCAGTCCTCCAAAATATAGGTCTGGAAATGATAGAGTTCATAGCCTTCGGGAGAATAACTGTCCTTTGGCGTTCGGTTGACCCAAGTAGGATGAGCTGTGGCCGTTTTGATCCGTGTCTTACGCCCTACCTTCTCAATGGTTATATCCATCAGGACACCCCGTTCGGTCCATTGGGCATTGTCTATCCCTTCCATGGTTTCCATCCGCTGATTGGAAAGGAAATTCCCCATAGAATAAACAATCAATTTCTGTTGCCCATCCTTATCCACAATCTCAGCAGGCTGGACAACATGAGGATGACCACCCAAGACGATATCCGCTCCCAAGAAATCAACTTATGGTATAGCTCCTTTTGTTCCTCTGATGGCTCTAACTCATATTCAATCCCCATCTGAGGCATGACAATAGTTACGTCCGCTTCCATCTCAGCTTTTTGGATTTCTTGACGCATCCGCTCCTCATTGAGGTCCGATAGACGGTTATCATAGTCCTCTTGTTCTAGATTATATTCCATCCCATTAAACCCGTAGGAGTAGGCCAAAATCGCAATCTTGATCCCATTTACTTCCTTGATCAGGATAGGGGCTTGATCCCTCGTCTCATGCGGGTAGACACCAACCGTTTGGATCCCCGCGTCTTCAAAGGCCTTGGCAGTCGAAAACAGCCCTTCCAAGCCAGAATCGAGGATATGGTTATGTCCCAGGTCCATCACCTGATAGCCTGCATCCTTAATCGAAGCAACCACCTCCCCAGGGGCATTGAAAATCGGATAGCCCGAAAGCCCATAATCCGAATTAATGGTCCCTTCAAAATCCCCCAAGACCAGATCCCCTTGCTTTAACCATTCCTGAGCATAGTGATAATTCTCAGAAAAATCATAGCTTCCATCTTCCTTGGCGGCACTCATATAAATCAAGTCATGATAAAGTTGATCTCCATTTGCCATGATCCGAGCCGTATGCGGTAACTGATCCGGATGAATTTCTTCTTGCTTTTCAACGACTTCCGGCATTTCTAGCGCTGTAATGGGAAAACCATTCCATTTTTGAACCCACAAGACCAGATTTGCTGCCGCAAATACTGTAATCAGCAAACCGTAGACAAACTGTTCGTTGGTCAGGCGAAAAGCGGTCACCTTTCCCAAGCCAATATCAAGATAGTCGTTGAGCATCCTGAGGATATCTTTCCCAAGCTCGCTCCATCTCTTTAAGAGATCCTTCCAATTCTTCATCATCTTCTCTTCCTATTCAATTCTCTTGCACTTGTCAAAGGCCTCTCCGTCATCTTTCAGGCCTTTTTTTCATTGTAACACAATTTTGACAAAAGAAAACAGACTGACCTAAACTTCCATGAATAGATAAATGGAGGGACTAAAAAGAGGTTTCCGCATCTCAGAGTGTAGATGAACTTTTTTTACGTAATCCTGTCTTAGTCCCCCTTCAAAAACCAAAAGTATTATTTTTACTGATGCAAGCATTTACTGAATCTTTCCGCTGTGAGAAAAGTGCCTGAAACAATACAGTTTCAGGCACTCGGAATTATTGAGACCTTAGGCTCAATAATTAGTCATGGAAGTTCGCTGACGTCCGTGTCCGTACTCACCTAAGGAAAGTTTCTAGGATGCTTTTTCTATTATTTCAAAGCCTTTAACAAATATCCATAACCTTCTCGCTCCATTTCCTCTTTTGGAATAAAGCGCAGTGAGGCCGAATTGATGCAATAGCGAAGGCCACCTTGGTCTTTGGGTCCATCGGTGAAGACATGGCCGAGATGGGCATTGCCTGAGCGGGAACGAACTTCAATCCGCTCCATTCCGTGGCTATGGTCCTGGTAATAGTGGACGACATCTTTGGCAATGGGACGGGAGAAACTTGGCCAGCCACAGCCAGAAGCAAACTTATCCTTGGCAAAAAAGAGAGGTTCCCCAGTCGTAATATCCACATAGATCCCCTCTTCAAAGGTCTGATCATAGGCATTGTGGAAAGGACGCTCCGTCGCACTCTCCTGAGTGACTTGGTACTGTTCTGCTGTCAGTTTCGCCTTTAAGGTTTCTTGATCTGGCTTCTGATAAGCTGCCGGATCAATCAAGGGCTGCTCAGCATCCGTCACATCGATATGGCAATACCCCCCAGGGTTCTTCTTAAGGTAGTCTTGGTGGTAGTCCTCAGCCAGGATGTAGTGACGCAAGGGCTCTAGCTCCACCGCGATCTTGCGCCCCAGTTGCTCTTCTTGCTCCGCAAACAGGTGGGCGATCACCTGACGATCTGCCTCATCTAGGTAATAGACACCGGTTCGGTATTGGCGGCCTCTATCATTTCCCTGTTTGTTAATGGACAAGGGATCAATCACCCGGAAAAAGTAGAGCAGAATCGCTCGTAGAGTAATCTTGTCTGAATCATAGACGACTTGTACGGTCTCTGCGTGATCCGTTTCCTTAATCAATTGGTAATTGGTCGTTTCTACCTGGCCATTGGCATAGCCCACCGTCGTCTTTTCTACACCGGGGATCCGAGAGAAATACTCCTCTAAGCCCCAAAAACAGCCACCTGCTAGATAAATCTCTGCCATCTTTTTTCCTCGCTTCCTGCATTCCCTAAGAGGAACGCTTAACATCTATTAGCTCCATCATAATCCAAGAGCCTCAGATTTTCAAGGATTCTGCATCAAAAATCCCTTCTACTATACTAGTAAAAGGGATAAAGGCGTTCCCACTTATTTTTCAAATAAGAAAAAGAGCGAGTAACCAAGATTCCGTAGAGATACTAAAAACTGATGGAAAAAATCATGCATGAGAGACATGTCCCACACCTCCTTTGAATATCTGTGGATAAACACAAAGCTAGCATCAACTACAAAACCACCGTCGGTCCGTAGACCTGTAACTGAGACTTCACAACCTCGTAATGCCAATGATCATAAGCTCGCCAAGCTTGAAAAGCTTCTTCGTTCAATGCTAGCCCACCCAGACCAATCAATAGACTGGCGGTCTGATAAAACTTTCCAACTCGATCAACAGGCGGTTGTCTACCTGCCTAGCCTTCAATAAAACTTTCAACATCTGATCTAGATTTTCTTTAAATCGAAAGGCATCAGGACCGGCTTTGCATTCCCTAGAAAAGGCTGTTTGGAGAGTTTCGATCTTCGTCCTCGCCTCTTGAATCATATCCCTTTCTCCCATCGAAATCACCTTCCTTTTCACCTCCATTGTACACCTTTTTCTCTCTATAAAAATGGAAAATCTCTAAAACTAGGAACAGAATGTTCTCTCTGGATAAGAAACCATAAAAAATTTCCCCAAGTTTCCACTCGAGGAAGTTCTTTTCGAAAGATTAGTCAATGTAGTGCAATTTCCCACGGAAATCTTCCAGGCTTTGGTAGCCTTTTTCTTCCATGATGGCTTTGAGTTCTGCAGTGATGCGGTCAAAAGCCCCCACTCCTTCTTTATGGAGTGTGGTTCCGATTTGCACCATACTAGCCCCACAAAGGATATGTTCAAAGGCATCGCGACCAGTCAAGACGCCTCCTGTCCCCACAATCTGAATTTCTGGATTCAGCCGTTGGTAAAAGGCATGGACATTGGCGAGAGCCGTTGGTTTGATGTATTCGCCACCAATCCCACCAAAGCCGTTCTTAGGACGGATCACCACGGATTCATCCTCGATGTAGAGACCATTTCCGATTGAATTAACGCAGTTGATAAACTTGAGCGGGTATTTGTTAAAGATCGCTGCAGCTTGGTCGAAATGAACGATATCAAAATAAGGTGGCAACTTGATCCCAAGAGGTTTGGTGAAATAGGCAAAGACCTCTGACAGGATTCGGTCCGTCGTCTCAAAATCATAGGCGATCTGAGGTTTTCCCGGAACATTAGGACAAGAAAGGTTCAATTCAGTCAAACCTTTAAAATCACTTTCTTGCACCTTTTTCAAGATGGTATGGGTTTCCCCAGGAGACATACCGACAAGAGATAGGAAGAAAGTCCGGTCAGGATCCGTTTCTTGCAACTCCAATAGGTAATTCAAATAATAGTCCAAGCCTTGGTTAGGTAGCCCCATCGAATTGATCGAGCCAAGTGGGACATCTTGGTAGCGTGGCTCTGGATTTCCAGCACGGATCTCCAAGGTAGCTGTCTTGGTCACAAAGGTCCCAGCAGCCGAATTCTTCACTTCCTCTAATTCCTCAGTGGTCATACAGGCCACACCTGCCGCATTCATCAGGCAGTTATCAAATTCAAAACCAGCAATTTGCGTCTTTGTCGATACCATCTTCTTCTCCTTGAAATGAATTCTTACAGCCATTATAGCACGAAAAGGAGGATTCATGACTAGAAAACCAAAAAAGAGCAAGAAACGTACGGAAATAGAAAAAATCACCTTAAACGTTATCCTTTTATTTTCTATATAGAGGGGAAAAATCAGACATTTTTCCAATCCTATCGTCCTTTCGCATCCATTTTTTCCCACTTCATAGGCAGTTGTGAAAATTTTCAGAAAATTCAACTTTTTTCTTTACAAGTCAAAAAAAGTCTGCTATAATTATCGACGTAATAAAACATGACATTGCTTTCAGCAGTGCCTCCATATACCAGTAAGTTCGCTAACCTGCTGGAATTCGTTTCAATGAAAAAAGGAGAAACATGATGACAACTGCAAAAGAATATATCCAAAGCACTTTCGAAACCGTAAAAGCTCGCAACGGCCATGAAGCGGAATTCCTTCAAGCTGTTGAAGAGTTCTTCAGCACTTTGGAACCTGTATTTGAAAAACATCCAGAATACATCGAAGAAAACATCTTGGCACGTATCACTGAGCCTGAGCGCGTGATTAGCTTCCGTGTTCCTTGGGTTGACCGTGACGGAAAAGTTCAAGTTAACCGTGGTTACCGTGTTCAATTCAACTCAGCTGTCGGTCCTTACAAAGGCGGACTTCGTTTCCACCCAACTGTAAACCAAGGGATCTTGAAATTCCTCGGCTTCGAACAAATCTTTAAAAACGTTTTGACTGGTCTTCCTATCGGTGGTGGTAAAGGTGGATCTGACTTCGATCCTAAAGGGAAAACAGATGCTGAAGTGATGCGTTTCTGCCAAAGCTTCATGACTGAATTGCAAAAACACATCGGTCCTTCTCTTGATGTCCCAGCTGGTGATATCGGGGTTGGTGGACGTGAGATTGGTTACCTTTACGGTCAATACAAACGCCTTCGCCAATTTGATGCTGGTGTCTTGACTGGTAAACCTCTTGGTTTCGGGGGTAGCTTGATCCGTCCAGAAGCAACTGGTTATGGTTTGGTTTACTATACGGAGGAAATGCTCAAAGCCTATGGCGACAGCTTTGCTGGTAAGAAAGTCGTGATCTCAGGTTCTGGTAACGTTGCCCAATACGCTCTTCAAAAAGCAACTGAACTTGGTGCAACTGTTATCTCTGTATCTGACTCAAACGGTTACGTGATCGACGAAAACGGTATTGACTTTGACCTTCTGACAGACGTCAAAGAAAAACGTCGTGCTCGTTTGACTGAGTATGCTGCAGAAAAACCAACTGCTACTTACTACGAAGGATCTGTATGGACTTACGCTGGTAACTATGATATCGCTCTTCCATGTGCAACTCAAAACGAGATCAACGGTGAAGCTGCTAAACGCTTGGTTGCTCAAGGGGTAAAAGTTGTTTCTGAAGGAGCCAACATGCCTAGCGACCTTGATGCGATCAAAGTCTACAAAGAAAACGGCATCCTTTACGGACCTGCTAAAGCTGCCAATGCTGGTGGGGTTGCTGTATCTGCTCTTGAAATGAGCCAAAACAGCCTCCGCCTTTCATGGACACGTGAAGAAGTGGATGGACGCTTGAAAGACATCATGACCAACATCTTCAACACTGCTAAAACAACTGCAGAAACCTACGGTCTTGGTAAAGATTACCTTGCGGGTGCTAATATCGCAGCCTTTGAAAATGTCGCAAATGCGATGATTGCCCAAGGTCTTGTTTAATTTGATTCTTTTGCCACACCTCTGAAGCCTTTGGTTTCGGAGGTGTTTTTCTTGATAAAAAAAGAAGATTGGAAAAACCAAATCTTCTTTTATTTTATAAATCATCCAAGGCATCTTTAACCTTATCAAAGAAGCCTTTTTTCTTTGGGTTGACCTTCAAATCACTTGCTTCCGCAAATGCACGAAGGGCTTCTTTTTGCTTGTCATTTAGACCTGTTGGTGTCACCACATTAACAGATACATATTGGTCTCCCACGGCACCACCACGTAAGCTCGGAGCACCTTTTCCGCGAAGGCGGAATTTCTTACCTGTCTGGGTTCCTTCAGGAATGACCAAGTCAACATCGCCGTGAACTGTTGGAACATGGACCGTATCCCCAAGAGCAGCCTGAACAACGTTCAAGTTCAATTTATAGTAGATGGTTGATCCATCACGCTCGAATTTGTCGCTCGGCTCAACGTTGACCACCACATAGAGATCTCCGTATGGCCCTCCATTAAAGCCAGCTTCTCCTTGACCAGAGAGGCGGATTTGTTGCCCAGTTTCGACCCCAGCAGGGATTTTAACATTGACACTGTGAGCTTGCTTCTCGTGACCAGTCCCATGACAGGTTGTACAAGGATCTTTAATTTCTTTACCACGTCCATGACAGACATCACAGGTGATTTGACGGCGCATCATCCCAAGCGGGGTTTGCGTATCCACATTGATAACCCCAGAACCATGACAGCGTCCACAAGTTACTGGGCTTGTTCCTGGTTTAGCTCCAGTGCCATCACATGTCCGACAGCTGGCTTCCCTGATGGTACTTCACTTCCTTCTCAGTTCCAAAGATGGCTTCTTCAAACTTGAGGTTTACGCGGTACTGAAGATCATCTCCCTGACGTGGAGCATTCGGATTACGGCTCGCACCACCACCTCCAAAGAAGCTTGAGAAAATGTCTTCAAAGCCACCAAAGCCAGTGCCATCAAAACCACCGAAACCACCAGCTCCACCACCAAAGCCGCCAAAACCACCGTTGGCTCCTGCAGCACCGTATTGGTCATAGGCTGCCCGCTTTTGTTCGTCGCTCAAAGTCTCATAAGCTTCTTGAACTTCCTTGTACTTTTCCTCAGCACCAGGCTCCTTGTTGATATCTGGGTGATATTTTTTAGATAATTTCCGATAGGCTTTCTTGATCTCATCCTGAGACGCATTCTTTGAAACGCCCAAACGGTCATAAAATTCAGTATTGTTCATACAAGATACTAAGAGCGAACAGAAAGCGACTGAAATTTAGGAAACCGACAAGAAATCCTGATTTCTTAGGCGGTTTATCTAATTTCCAAGCTTTCCGCTCGGGTTCAATTCCCCGAACACTCTTTGTTCCTTTCTATAATTTATAAGTAAATCTTTAGAGGATATTTTCTATACTTCGCTTCACTTGTTCAAATTCTTGGTCTGATAGAGTAAATATCAAATCCTCTTCAGCGTACTCGTTCTGTTCTTTAAAATAGTTATCCGTATTCTCTGCCAACCCTAAACTTAGAATCACTTTCCTTGCAAACTCTTGATGCGCAAAACCAATAGCCGTAATGATTTGTTTATCTTGCACAAGAACTTTCGGTTGGAAATTTTCACGTGGAAGAAATTCAAAATAGTCAAAGAAGTTTTGCCAAATTCCACCTGTAAATTTCGTATCCTTCAACAAGCCTGCTTTCGCCAATAAAAGAGGCGCTGAAGAAATGGCGGCAATGAGGATATCTTGCTCACCAAGGTTCCTCAAGAACGAAATCAATTTCTCATCCTGTAGGGCAGGTCCTATGTTTACCATTCCTGGCAAAATCACACAAGAATACTCTTCTATACGGATCTGATCTAGTGTTTTGGTCGGTTGACAGGGCAAACCATCCTCAGAGACCACTATCGAATGATCTGAAGCGACATAATCAATCGTGACGTCAAAAGACAGAGCTAAAGTACTTGTTAAAGCGGTTATCTCATAAAGAGAAAAATTAGGATAAATGATACAAAGTACTTTTTTCATACGCAACATCCTCTATTTTACCGAAAAACAGAGGCTGAGTTGCAACCTCTGGATTTCTTCCTATACTTACTAGTTTAAGTTTTAAAAATCAAACTAGTAATGCTGAATTGAGTTTCGGATTAAAGGAATCCTAAAATCTCGGAACCTTTCTTTATTTCAGGAGGTTCCGCTAAAACAATCCACTGGATTGTTTTACTTTTCAGTAAACTCTCCGTCTACGACGTCATCGCCTGCGTTTCCTGTTGCTTGTGCGCCTTCTGCTCCTGCTTGGGCTTGTTGCGCTGCTGCGGCTTGTTCGTAGAGTTTAACGGCAAGTCCTTGAGCTTTTTCGTTCAATGCTTCAAGTTTTGCTTTCATTTCGTCCAAGTTGTTGTCTTCTTGGGCTTTCTTAAGCTCATCGAGGGCAGCTTGGGCAGCATCACGTTCTGCATCGAAGCCTTTACCTTCAGTTTCTTTGATTGTCTTTTCAGTCGCAAAGATTGCTTGGTCTACTTCGTTACGAAGGTCAACTTCTTCTTTACGTTTCTTATCTGCTTCAGCGTTAGCTTCTGCATCTTTCATCATGCGGTCGATTTCTTCGTCTGTCAAACCTGAGTTAGATTGGATAACAATTGTTTGTTCTTTTTGAGTTCCAAGATCTTTCGCTTTAACAGATACGATACCGTTCTTGTCGATGTCAAATGTCACTTCGATTTGAGGAATTCCACGAGGTGCAGCTGGAATATCAGTCAATTGGAAGCGTCCAAGAGTTTTGTTGTCCGCTGCCATTGGACGTTCACCTTGAAGAACGTGGATATCAACGGCTGGTTGGTTGTCTGCTGCAGTTGAGAAGACTTGTGATTTAGATGTTGGAATAGTTGTGTTGCGGTCGATAAGTTTTGTGAAGACACCACCCATTGTTTCGATACCAAGTGACAATGGAGTTACATCAAGAAGGACAACGTCTTTCACATCACCAGTGATGACACCACCTTGGATCGCAGCACCCATAGCTACAACTTCATCAGGGTTCACTGATTTGTTTGGTTCTTTACCAGTTTCAGCTTTAACAGCTTCTACAACGGCAGGAATACGAGTTGAACCACCGACAAGGATCACTTCGTCAATATCTGACAAGCTCAAACCTGCATCTGAAAGGGCTTGACGAACTGGAACTTTTGTACGTTCTACAAGGTCACGAGTCAAATCGTCAAATTTCGCACGAGTCAAAGTCATTTCCAAGTGAAGAGGTCCAGCTTCACCAGCAGTGATGAATGGCAAGCTGATTTGTGTTGAAGTTACACCAGAAAGGTCTTTCTTAGCTTTTTCAGCCGCGTCTTTCAAACGTTGAAGAGCCATCTTGTCTGTTGACAAATCAATGCCGTTTTTCTTTTCTTGAATTCTGCTACCAAGTGGTCGATGATTTTTTTGGTCAAAGTCGTCACCACCGAGTTTGTTATCCCCTGCAGTTGCCAATACATCAAAGACACCGTCGCCTAATTCAAGGATAGATACGTCAAATGTACCACCACCAAGGTCGAATACTAAGATTTTTTCTTCTTTATCTGTCTTGTCCAAACCGTAAGCAAGGGCTGCTGCAGTTGGTTCGTTGACGATACGTTCTACTTCAAGACCAGCGATTTTACCAGCGTCTTTAGTTGCTTGACGTTGAGCATCGTTAAAGTAAGCTGGAACTGTAATAACAGCCTTCGTTACTTTTTCACCAAGGTATTCTTCAGCGTAACCTTTCAAGTATTGAAGGATCATTGCTGAGATTTCTTGTGGAGTGTATTCTTTCCCGTTAGCAGAAACCTTTTCAGAAGTCCCCATCTTAGATTTGATAGAGATGACTGTATCTGGGTTTGTCACTGCTTGACGTTTTGCAGCGTCACCAACGATGATTTCACCGTTTTTGAATGACACTACAGATGGAGTTGTGCGATTTCCTTCTGGGTTCGCGATGATTTTTGATTCAGTTCCTTCAAGAACTGCTACTGCTGAGTTTGTTGTACCTAAGTCAATACCGATAATTTTAGACATATGTTTTTCTCCTTGTTGATTTTTCTTCTTTTTTTGATATTTCCCTTAAGTGGTGGGGACGTGAGCAACTCCCTTCGGGATTTCATCACTTATTTTTAAGCCTACTGTCTCAAAAATCCCCTGTTTCAGTAGCACAAGCTACTGAAACTTTCACCACGGCGGGAAATATCTTCCTTGCAAGCCTCCGGCTTGCATCTTATCTTTCTTTCATAGTTTAGTGTCGTTTCGGACAAGATTTTTTAAGTTTTCTAGCCTAATTGTAGACAACTACCATGGCTGGGCGCAGGATGCGGTCATGGAGTTTGTAGCCTTTTTTGGAAGACTTGTGCGATAGTGTCTGCTGGATGTTCATTATCTGCAGGCAAGGTTTGGATAGCCATGTGGTAGTTATGGTCAAATTCTCCGTCTGCTGCAATTTCTTCAATTCCTTCTTCTTTCAGAGCATGTACCAAACTTTCTTGGACCATTTCCAAGCCCTTCTTCACATCATCTGTCAATCCTTCGACGGCGAGGGCACGTTCGAGGTTGTCTAGTGATGGTAAGATCGCTTTTGCCAAATCTTGGCTACGGTATTTTTTTGTAATTGCTGACGTTCTTCATTGGCACGGCGCTGAATGTTTTGCATTTCTGCATGAGCACGAAGGTATTTGTTTTCAAATTCCTCGGCACGCGCTTGTGCTTCTTCTAACTCAGAAGGTTGGTTGCTTTCCTCTACAACTTCTTCAGTTGTCTCGGCAACTTCCTCTTCTTTCACGTCTTCTTTTTTGATATCTTCTGTCAAGGCATACACCCCTTTCATTTGGTCTTAATTTACTTCATAATGGTTGCTGTTGAGGTAACGGTAGTAATCCGTCAACTTCATGACCAACACTCGGCCGATAACATTGACCAGACTAATCACCCGCCTGTAATCCATCTCTACGGGACCAATCACATGCATGAGGGCCATCCCACGATAAGGAACCAGGAACTTGTGACTAATCACCGTCACATTTTTCAAGGCCTTCTCTTGGGATTCCGCAACCAGGATCTGGGTCATTTGGTCTTCCGGCATTCCTCCTCGTAACTCCAAGGCTACGTGTTGGGGATTATCTAAGAACTGATAGGTCTGAAGATCGGCATAACTCAAAGATGAAACCTTTCCTTCTACAAAGACCAGTTCTTGAAACAGTTGCGAGAAGACGTAATCGAATAGATCCACGACATTGTCTGTCGTCTTGAAATAGCGCTGTACAATCTGTGGAATCTCCGTCCGTAAGCGGTAGTGGATATCCAAGACCGTATTTCCAATGAAGCGTTCTTGAACCAGCTGATGGAAGATTTCCAAGTCACTGGTTAAGAAATTCTTTGGAATAGCAAACTGTACGGTGACAGGCTTTGATTCATCCAAGGTCAGAACTGCTAAGGCATCATGGTTGGATAATGGAACAATCTCAAAACCCGTCAAGCGCTGCCGTGTCGGCTCCACATCCTGAATCACTGCGGTGTAGCCCGTCATCTGGGCTAGTAACTTGGCCGTAGCATCCAAGATATCGTCTAACTTAAAGGCTTCGAAATCAAAGGCCTTCACCACCTGGTAGACATCTTGTTCATCAATCAACTCTAGATCGAGCGAGTTCTGAACGAAATATTGGAAACCAGCTCGACTAGGCATGCGGCCACTCGAAGTATGGGCTTTCTCTAGCAACCCTTGCTTTTCGAGAGCAGCCATGTCGTTTCGGATGGTCGCACTACTGGATTGAATGACATCTTGTAGTGCTTTTGAACCGACCGGTTCGTGGGTCTTGGTAAAGATATCGACGACAAGATTTAAAATCTCATTTTGACGTTCTGTAACCATGACCTCACCTCTCTTTCATTTTTAGCACTCTAAACACTCAAGTGCTAAACCATGATTCTATTATACACCCTCTCAAAGAAAGTCAAGAAAAAAATCCAAAAAATTAGCACTCTTTTTTAAAGAGTGCTAAAAATCATTCTTAAGACCGATACTAGGCCAAAAAAACTATAAACCTGCTTCTTTCAGCTTTTGAATATATTCTTCTAAGACCAGTTGGTGCTTGACCATATACTGGGCATTTTCTACACCGACGTAGCGGAAGTGCCAGTTTTCATAGTCCACACCCGTGATCGCATTTTTCCCTTCTGGATAACGGAGAACAAACCCATATTGTGGCGCCAAGGCAATAATTTGTTGCACTACCTCTTCGGATAGCCCATTTGGGGCACTCATATCAATCGCAAGGCCTGTCTGGTGCTCACTAGCCCCTGGGACCTGTACTTGTGTTTGTGCTTGACGTTCTGCCTCTTCATGAGGAAGCCCAGTAGCTTCTAATTGAGCTATCCGCTCATTAAAAAGTTCTGTTTGCTCCTCTACACTTCGATAACCGGAAATCAAGGACTCCTCAGGAGCAATGGCCCTTGCCGCCGCTAAAAATTGCTTAGTTTGTTCTGCGATCCGACTATCCACCTTGATTTCTTCAACGTCGACTAACTGAGGATTCAGCTCAGCCAACTTGTTGTCCCGGTTGACCAAGACTAGGTTCCAATCCTTGCTAGAAACTTGCGGAAGGTCTGTCTTCGGTTTTTCTTCCTTTTTCTCAACCTTTTTTGGAGTAGTCGTTTCTACTTTTTTATCTTCAACAGAGCCCATATGAAGCCATTGAGGTTTCAAATAGAAAATACCCACTCCTGCTCCGATTAGACAGAGGCCTATACAGCAGAGCACGATCCAGCTAACTTTCTTTTCTCTTTTCTTGGCAAGTTTATATTTAGTCATGATCTCCCTCTAACCATTTCGCTCCAACCTGGCGGTATGACAGATCTCCAACTGCTTCTAGTTTAAATTGGCCATCTTCATACTCAATAACAGTCACACTACCATTGTCCAAGACCAATTCTTTAAAGGCTTTTGGATCAATCAGGTAAATCAAGGTACTGATGGTCATCCCATGACTGACTACGATGGCATTCCCACCACCTTGAGACTCGACATCCTTAGCAATCGTCGTAAAGCCATCCAAGATGCGGTCACGAAGGGTTTCCCAAGACTCTGCCCAGCCGGCTGTGTCCACTTCGACAATCCCTTCAGCCAACTCCATCAAGCTCAAATGATGGAAGTCATCGACACGAAAGACACGTGGTAAAACGCCCAAAAAGAGTTCTCCATCGTAGGCGCCATCAAAAGCTTCCAAAAACACCATTCGCGGATGCGCTTATCATAACGGTAAGGAATCTTACCCGTTAACCCTAATTCTTCTAGCACAATCCCCATGGTTTGAATGGTTCGACCGGAGTCGCTGGACACGGCTTGTTGGAACTGAATCCCAGCTTCACGTAGACCAATCCCCAATTCATGAATCCCTCGTTCGCCAGCTTCTGTCAAGGGACTATCAGACCAACCTTGGGCGCGACCAATGGTATTAAACATGGTTTTTTTCCATGACGGGCAATATACAATTTTTGTCTTTGCCATTTTTTTATCCTCCTGCAATTGTTTTTCTTCTTATATATAGTATCTTATTTTTTTACATCAAGTTCTTCTGAGTGGGCTGCTAACCAGTTAGCACCCAGCTTGCGGTATGACTCATCTCCGATGGTCTGGATTGAAAATTGTCCATTTTCGTATTCTACAAAGGTGACACTACCATTTTCAACCCTTGGATCCAGCTCAATCTCTGGATTCAAAATACACACAAAGGAACCAATGGTCATGCTGTGACTAACAACCAAGGCATTTCCACCACCCTTGGCTTCAACTTCCTTGGCAATCTCCTCAAAGCCATCTACAATCCGTTTTTTCAACACATCCCATGGTTCAGCCCAACCTGCTGTATCTACTTGGTAGATTCCATTCGCCAGTTCTTCCAGGGTAAGTTTCTTATAATCTTCAATATCTAGAACCCGAGGAACAACTCCACGGAAAAGCTCCCCTCCGTAGGCACCATCAAAACTTCCAAAACACCATTCCCGGATCTTTTTGTTGAAAGTATAAGGAATCTGATCTGTGAGCCCAAGCTCGTCTAAAACAATTCCCATGGTTTGAATAGCACGACCTGAATCGCTGGAAACAGCACGGACAAAGTCCAAACCAGATTCTCTCAAACCAACCCCCAATTCACGGATGCCTTCTTCTCCTTGAGCAGTTAAAGGCGTATCCGACCAACCTTGGGCACGACCTATCGTATTAAACATGGTTTTTCCATGCCGAATAATAAATAATCTTGTTTTCGCCATGTGATCTCCTTTTACGTCCTTCTATTATATCATTTTTTATAAGGAAACTGGCAGCGATGACCTCTCGATTCACTTTCACTTCCTCAGCCAACATTAAAAGCCCTGAGCAAAATTCCTGCTCCAGGGCCATTTTTTAATTTTTAAAACTATGAACTGGGGCCGGAATTTGACCACCACGGGCAATAAAGTCAGCTGACGAAGCTTTGTTGACCTTCATCACCGGAGCAGACCCAAGAAGTCCTCCGAGCTCTAACATATCGCCTTCTTTTCCATAAGGAATGATCCGAACGGCTGTTGTCTTTTGGTTAATGACCCCGATTGCTACTTCATCGGCGATCATGGCCGCAATGGTTGTATCTGGAGTATCAGCTGGGATGGCAATCATATCCAGACCCACGGAACAGATGGCTGTCATAGCTTCCAATTTCCAAGTTGATATGACCGGATTGGACCGCGGCAATCATCCCCTCATCTTCTGAGACCGGAATGAAGGCACCTGACAAACCACCGACTTGGTTACAAGCCATAATGCCACCTTTTTTCACTTGGTCATTGAGCAGGGCAAGGGCTGCTGTTGTCCCGTGGGTTCCGACCACTTCAAGCCCCATGGCTTCAAGGACACGTGCAACCGAATCCCCAACAGCTGGTGTTGGTGCGAGGGACAAGTCCACAATTCCAAACTCAACACCGAGACGTTCACTAGCCATTTGACCCACTAATTGGCCAACACGGGTAATCTTGAAGGCTGTCTTCTTGACTGTTTCCGCCAATACATCAAAGCTAGCACCGGGAACTTTTTCGATGGCCCGTTGGACGACACCAGGTCCTGAAACCCCAACGTTGATGACGACATCTGCTTCACCGACACCGTGGAAGGCTCCCGCCATAAAGGGATTATCTTCTACCGCATTAGCAAAGACAACGAGTTTTCCTGGTCCCATTGGATCTGCTTGGGAAGCTTCTTTAATGATGCGCCCCATGTCTCGGACAGCGGTCATATTGATCCCTGTCTTGGTCGATCCGATATTGACTGAAGAACAGACAAAATCTGTCTCCGCAAGAGCACGAGGAATGGAATTAATGAGGATCTCATCCCCTTTTTGGTAGCCTTTTTGAACCAGAGCTGAGAAACCACCGATAAAGTTGACCCCAACTTCTTTCGCCGCACGATCCAACGCCTTGGCAAAGGGTACATAGTCTGTCGCATTAGTGGCTGCCCCGATAATGGAAATCGGAGTGACCGAAACCCGTTTATTTACAATAGGGATCCCAAGTTCTGCCGCGATCTCATCCCCAACAGCCACTAAGTCCTTGGCCTTTGTCACAATCTTCTGGTAGACTTTTTCTGCCGCCTTATCGATATCCGGATCAATACAATCTAGAAGGGAGATCCCCATGGTGATGGTCCGAACATCGAAGTTCTGCTCCTCAATCATGGCAATGGTTTCTGTTACCTGTCTAATGTCCATAAATTCTCAACCCCTATCTTACAAATTGTGCATGGCATCAAAAATCGCTGCGCTTTGGATATTGATTTTCACATGAAGAGACTGACCGAATTCTTCCAACTCTGAACGGAACTGTGTGAAATCTTTTTTCTCATCTGACGATACGACCGCCATCATGATAAAGTATTCATCCAATACAGTTTGAGAGATATCATCGATATTGAGTCCTAATTCTGCCACTTTCGTTGCAACACCCGCTACGATTCCTTTTTGGTCTTTACCAACGACTGTAATAATTGCTTTCATTTCACTGCTCCATTCTATCTATTTGCTTCCATTGTAGCATAATCGCCTTAATTTCGCATAAATGTTTTAGAAAAGGTTCGGTTTTATAAATAAAAAACATCCAAGAAAATCTCTTGAATGTATGTAAGTCTTTGATAAATCACCGATGGCTAAAGCGATTTTTTTCTTAAAGTAGTGGCTGAGGAAACACAGATATTAAACAAGAAAAATGCCAGTAGATATAGTTGTAGACGAAAATCCAGATCGGTTTCCAAAAAGTCAGAAAATTGCTAAAAGCATGCAAGAAAATCGGCAGTCGGATTTCTTTAGATTTCTTATAGATAGTCGCGAAGAAGATCCCTGAACAGAAATAAAGAGAAAAGGTTACAGGATCCCGATATTGATAGATCAGATGAAAGGTCAGAAAGAGAAAGCCTGAAAGCAAAAACATCTAAATGGAATTTGCTTTCTTTAAAGAAGACATCCATCAGATATCCTCTGAAAATGAATTCTTCTATCATAGGAGATGTAGTGATTGCCAGGACAAAAAAACAGAGTACCCGAAATACCGGGACCATTTAGATAAATAGAGGATGGCAATTTTGTTTGATGAACGACAGGAACTAGAAAAGCTTGAAAAGTTTGCAGCACCCATCTTTCAAAAAAGAACCACAAAAGCACCAAAGCAAAATACCCCAGATAGGACCACTTCCATTTCTGTCTGTTTGAATGGGTGGCTATCTTCTGTCTTTTAAACCAAAAATAGAATGGCGATGAGTAGCAAAGAGTAGAGAATCAAATAGATGAAATAAAGAAAAACTTACATCACCATTGAAAACTCCAGTTAGGTAGATACCAAGACCTTCGATCCCAAAAACAAATAAATATAACAGGAACAGTAAAGCGACTCCATGTTTGGCATATTTCATATCATCTTTTCTCCAATATCATTCTTCCATTCAATTATGTACAAGTATAGCACATGGAAAAAAACTTGTAAGCAAGGAAGGCCCTCAATTGTCTCTTTTTTTAAACAGAAAGTGTCATCTTCTTTTGTTTTTTTACTCCACTTTGATAGGAGAAAACAGCCGTTTAGGGTTTTTCTAGCCTGACGATTCTACAATATATTATCCCTTAATCATCTGGACGATTTTTGTTTTTGAAGTAGCTGAAAACTGAAGTTTCTTCAATTAGAAAAACAAGGCCGTGACTTATTCATCCCTCTTTTTCACGATATCGTAAGGACTCACTCCAACTTTCAGAATACCGTAGCGAATATTTGACTTTCCATTTCAGAGGGTATATACTTATATTAATCTGAACTAAATAGTTTTAATTTTTTAAATGAACTGTCTTGAATTCAGATTAAAAAACTATTTACTTAACGGAGGTGGCGCTATGTCATTAGAAGATAAATTAAACCAAGTTAAAGGTTCTGTTAAGGAAGGTCTCGGTAAAGTAACCGGCGACACAAAAACAGAAGCTGAAGGCGTTACTGAAAAAGTTGCATCAAAAGCTAAAGAAGTTGCTGAAGATGCAAAAGAAGCTGTTGAAGGAGCTATCAACGGTGTGAAGAATATCCTTCACAAAGACGATAACTAATTTTTAACGTTCTAGAGCTACTCTATTTTCTACCGTCACATTTGACTGTGGAAGATAGGGTGGTTTTTTTGTTTGCTTCTGATTCAATTAGGTCAACAAAAAAACACCTGAAAGGTGCTTCTTGGGCATATTATCACTCTTTTGAATTGACAATTTCAAATCCCAGCCTTTCTAATATTAGCAACCTAATGGATCGGCCATCGAACAGATAGGGTGGAGTTGGGCCAATGAAAATTTTCTTATGCCGTTATCTCTATTTTTTTAAATGTATATAGAAATGCTAGCAAAACTAACACCATATACACTACTGCTATGTAATTAGAAGGTAGATAGATGACTAAGGTCGAAAACAATAACCTTGAGACAACATCCCCCATTTGGAAGTAGGTTACCATTCCTCCAAATATAGTCGCCAATTTCGTTTCATCTATATGATTAAATATGATCGCTCCCATTTTAGGGTTTAGCGCACTAACGAACACACTCGAAAGAAATGATGCAAATAGCATGAAATAAATATTTTGGTAGTAAAATGCAATAAATGAAAGCAAAACAGTTATTAAATTCATTTTTAGTAAAGCTCCTATGGAGAGGCTTTTAAATCTTTTACTAATCAGAATGAAAGCACCTCCTAAAATCCCTCCAGCAACCGTACTAATGCCTAAAAGTGAGATGGTGGTTGCTGTATTCATAATGGTCAGAGCAGAACCTTTAGAAAGATTAACGACAACTAATGGTGTGAGAATAGCTAAGCTTCCATTAAGAATCGGTATCACAAGTAGGGCAGCCTTCATATTGCTAATACTAAGTAGATGCTTAATGGAGAGTTTTAAGTTTGACATAATCTCGGAAAACAAAGCTTTGAACTGAAATGTTGAGCTCGTACTAGATGAGGTTTGATCGTCATAATCATCATCAATTTGATGTTTGATCACTAGCATGATGAACAAACTAATCGCAAAGGTCAGAGAATTGATAAGAGCTAAGTGAAAGAAACTAAGAACCGTGATCAAAAAAACGCTCCCAATGATTGATTGACAATATTCATGGTTGACGTTACCGTCTGCCTAAAAGGCCATCGCCTCTTCTCTCTCTGATTTTTCCACAATCCGATTCGAAATTGGGTAGAAAAGACCATTTTCAAATTGTCCCAGTGTATCTGAGACAAGATTAACCATACTAGCCAGTATAACTACCATAATAGATGCCTTAAAATTCATCACCATAGCCACTACTAAATACAAACCTACCCGTATCCACAATGTTTTTAATAATGGTCTCAACTTTATTCAGCGTCCCTATCTGCAATGACTCCAAAAAAATACTGTAAATAAGATCGGGATCGTCTCTGATAGATTGATGATTGAAACAGCCAAATTACTGTCTTTCAGCTCCGTCACATAGGTCATGAGAGCTATAAAATATAAGGTATCTCCCAAATTTGATATCAGATCTGAAAGCAGAACTTTCAAATATAGCTGATTCTTTAAAATTTTTCTCATAGATCTCCCTTAAATCCTCACTGAATAAAAAAATTCTTTCTTACTTTTTTTGGTTTCCGTGTTTGATTCCCTCAAGCATTCCTGTCCCATTTTTCAACATTTCTTTTCTCCACCTTACTCCATTTTTCCAAAGAGGCATTCTTGTAAAACTTCTCTTTGCTGAGGTTTCATCTACTTGCGAATCATAAACATATGAATCAATAGATTCTAAATAGGGGAATATACTACCCTCTTTTATACGATCACTTCCATTATCCCTTCAATCAGCTCCGTAAAACTTTTTGCCACATAGATAATTTCATCAGGGTCATGAATGTAGCAGATAATCTGCCCTTCTTGCCCCTCCTGGTCTGGATCAAAATCAAGCATGAGATAACAAGAATCGCAATATTCCGCAAAAGGAAGCCATTTCTTATTAAAAAGATAGGGTTTGACTCTACTATCACGCATTTCTTCAATATCTTGGCTCGAAAAAAATAATCGGAAATTCCGTTAACAGGGCATCCCTATTTTGAAAATATCTTTTCCCAGCTTCTATTTCCTGCAAACTCATCAGAGAAAAAGCCATTTCTCTTTGGTCAATCACACAGGGTAAGACTGCTAAGAATTTACTGCCGTTTTTTTGTAGCGATAGACTTCCTTAAGTTCATCGGGGAGAGAAATTCCAAGTCTCTTCTCAAACTCCTGAATTTCCTCCTCAGATGCACCAGAAATTTCCTGATAATCTTCCAGGAATCCTTCCTCTACAGGATCATCCAAACCCCCAGTCTTCAAAAAGCTTCACAAATATAAGTTGCTATTTTTCTTAACTTGGTCAACTATACACATAAGAACCTCCTTTTTTTGATTTCTCTTACCCTTCGAATTTTTCATCTCAAAATGTGTTTAAAATATTGATAGAATTCCAATTTATTAAATTAGAATATCACAAGAAATACATTAAATGCTTATCACTTACTTAAGTTATATCATAATTTATGGCCAAACTCTAACTTTTAATTACCTAACTTGTAAAATTAAGCTAGACAGAAAAAAAGCATCCCGTATTTTTTTATACGAAATGCTTTTAATAAATATAAATAAGTTTTAACGTTTACTAAATTGTGATGTTTTACGAGCTTTTTTTCAAGCCTGGTTTATGAAACTCTAGTGGAGGAGTTAGAGTAGATGTTGCACTTATTCTTGCAATTTATCATATAAAAAAGTAGACGAATGTCTACTAGAAATGTTGAGGTTTGGCAAACGGCTGGTAATGATGATGCTATAGATTCCTTATCTCAAATACTGCCGTATGAATCCACTCGTTATTCATTTGAAAGTCATTTTCTATAATTTTACTAAAGGTAAAACCATTTTTTAAAAGCACTCTCTGAGAAGCCAGATTGTACGTTGCCGTCCCCGCGATAATCTTATGTAAACCATAAGTAGTAAAGGCCTTTTCTAAAACGAGTTTAACCGCTTCGCTGGCATATCCTAAATTAGTAACATTTTCTCCAATCCTATATCCAAGTTCTGCTGTTTTTCTATCCTTCCCTAAAACACTTAAATTGATTCTTCCAACCATAACACCTTGTGCATCTCTAATAAGATGCATGTAGACATCATGATTCTCTTGTTCCCTTAACAATTCCCTTGTAATTTCTTTAAAACTTTCTGAATCAAAATAGTGAGCTGGTCTAGGAGGTAAACTTCGCTCAAAATACTCTCTATTTTCTTTTTCAAAAGAATAAACATCTATGCTATTTTCTTCAGACATCAACTCTAAACTTATCATTGTAAACCATCTCCTATCATTCTCTAAACTCAAATTCACTCATGTTCACACAAAGTGACATTTACAAAATTTAAAGAGATATCTTAATTTTTTCATATCGTATCTACATTATAACATAACATACTTATGAAGAAAAATAATATCCATCAAGGACCTCATAAATTCCAACATCTTGCTAAACAAGCAGGTTTTTCTCTTGAGGCCATTTCAGAAGCACTTACTCATAGTGACATCCAAATAACGAAGACTTATGTCAATACTACTGAAAAAGTAAATCAAACAGCAGGAGAAATAGCCTTTAGAAGTCTCAAAAAGCAATAGGGTGAACTTGGGGTGAATTTTTGGGGTGAACTTTAGTTTTTTTGAACCAAAAAAAGACATCCAAGAGAAAAATTCTTGAATGTCTGTAAACGTTGATATAATCGTGTTGATTAACGTTTTTGAGAATTGTGATGCTTTTACAAGCTTTTCTTCAAGCTTGGTTTGAACAATCTTGCTTTTTAGGCGACTCAACAGCGCTCAATAGCAACCGTCAGAAGAGATTTCTTCTAATTTTGATTTCAAGAAATAGGAATAGATGTATCTATAATAGTGCAGTTTCTTAATGCAAAACTTTCAATCCTATCCTCTTTCTTCTTATCCTAATAAAGTTTGTAATATTGGAATAACAACGATAAATAGAACCGTACTTAGAGTCACCACATTCGTAGAGAATTCCACATCTCCTTTTCCCTGATTAGCAAGAATTGGGAGGACAGCTAAAGCTGGTGTAGCGGACTGAATCATAAAGGTCTTAAATTCTACTGTCGCCATATTTGGTGCAAAGAGCTTCAATACAAGAAGCATGATTAGAGGAGCTAGGATAAAGCGTCCAACTAAAGTGACAATTGTATCTTTATCAAAAGTAATAGTATTCAAGCCTGCCTTTGCAAGAACGATACCAATATAAATCAGAGATAGGGGAGTGACGATATTTCCAACATAAGTCAAGGTATTCGTTGCGAAATCTGGAATAGGGATTCGGAGAATCAAAAATAGCAGAGCTACAAGAAAACCTACAAGCGGAGCTGGTAGCAATTTTTTCCAGTCAAATTTACTTGTCTCCTTGCTTTGACCCGATTTACTGTCGCTCGTCATCAAATACACGCCCAATGTCCAGGTGGAAATCGTGTTGGTAATATAGTAAATTAAGAAATAAGGAAGAGCCTGATCCCCAAAAAGAGCAACGTTTAAAGGTAAACCAATAAAAATAGTGTTGGCATTCACAAAGGTATTAATCATGGTTCCTCGCCGTCCTGGACGAACCTTGAAAACCACAACTGCAATATAAGCTACGATATAGCCCAAGATAAAGGCCACAAATGTATAAAGAAGACCTCCAGAAAGACTGATTAGTTTATCTAGCGTTAGGTATTTCATCACCGACACAAAGATTGACGCTGGCAAGGCTACATTCATGATCAAACGAGATAGGTTAGGTCCAAAGGCATCTCCAAACCATCCCTTCACCTGAAGAATATACCCCAAAACAATGATAGCGATAATCGGAATGATACTCGTAATCGAGGTTAAAAAGAGTGACATAGGTATCCTTTCTAAATTACTTAAGTCCACAGCCCATACAAATCTGTCGCTAGCGAAGGATAGACAGCAACAATGAATTATTTATACTCTGGATACCACTTCAAATCACGAACTGCTTTGGCCATATCTGTTTCCTTAGCACGCGCAAGACCTTGCTCTTGTGCTTTTTTAGCGACTGCTTCTGCTACTTTAATAGAAACATCTGCTACATACTTGAATGGTGGCAAGACAGGAGCTCCTGGTTGGCCTGGATTGACAATACCACTCAATGAATGAGCTGCTGCTCCAATCATTTCATCAGTCAAAAGACTTGCTTCAGAAGCCAGCATACCTAGACCAAGACCTGGGTAAATCAAGGCATTATTGGCTTGACCAATCACATAGTCGACACCTTTATAAGAAACTGTATCAGCAGGAATTCCTGTTGCGACAAAAGCTTTGCCATCTGACCATTCAATCAAATCTTTGGCACTAGCTTCAGCTAGTTTGGTTGGATTTGACAAAGGGAAAATCATCGGACGTTCTGTATTTTCACACATAGCCTCTACTATTTCTTTAGTGAAGGTATTAGGTTGAGTCGAAGTTCCTACAAGAATGGTTGGCTTCACAGTCTTCACTACTTCAAGCAGGTCAGTCAACTTGTCTGCGTTACTAAAGTCAGCACGTTTCTTAGCAAACGGTTTTTGTTCAGGAGTTAGGTCATCCATGTCATCAAAGAGAAGACCTTGTTTATCAACCATAAAGAAACGTTTATAGGCTTCTTCTTCAGAAAGACCTTCACTTACCATTTCACGAAGAACACGAGCGGCAATTCCTGCGCCCGCAGTACCACCACCATAGCAGAGATAAACTTGATCTGTTAATTTTTTTCACCACTAATATCCAGTGAACCAAAGATACCACCCTAAGGGTAACGATTCCTGTACCTTGAATATCATCATTAAAAGTTGGAATTTGTTTCCGGTATTTTTTTCAAGAATATTGGCAGCATTCGAGCGTACCGAAGTCTTCCCAGTGAAGGTAGAGTTTAGGAAAGAGACGTTCTGCTGTTTGAACAAATTGGTCAATGAAAGTCGTAGTAACGATCTCCTCGAACCCGTTCGTGACGATTTCCTAAGTAATTAGGATTGTTACGAAGTTCTTCACGGTTAGTCCCTGCATCAATGACTAAAGGAAGAACCATAGAAGGATCGATTCCAGCAGCACCCGTGTAGACCATCAATTTCCCAACAGAAATATCGACACCATTTGTTCCCCAGTCACCGATTCCAAGGATTCCTTCTGCATCTGTTACAACAATGAGACGAATCTCGCGATCCCCAGCAGCATTTTTCAAAGTGGCTTCAATATTTTCAGGATGATTGATATCAAGATATCCCGCATATTGGGGATCTACAAAGAGGTCACTATAGCCTTCAATGGTATCTGCAATGGTTGGATCGTATACAATTGGATTGAAATTCCTCCAAATGTTGAGAAAAGAGGTAATAGAAAAAGAGTCCGGTTGGTATTAAAAAAATTTCCATTAGGAAAAGACGCTTTTTTTCCAAATCATTGGCTTTTTGTTTGCATTTGTGCATAAGTTTGCGCCGCTTGTTCTTCAATCGTTTGAACATACGGTGGCAGTAAACCAATAAGACCTAGTTCCTTTCGCTCCTCTAAGGTAAAGGCAGTACCTTTATTGAGGAAAGGGTTGTTTAAAATATCATGTGCAGTCATAGTGCAACCTCCTTTTTATTTCTATTATACCACTTAAAATGAATTGTTCGGAAAACTTTGTTGTTTAAAAAATACGATTGTATCCGCATATGTTATAATGAGTCTACGAGAGACAATTTTTCTAATAAGCTCTTTTATACTTAAAACACTATTATTGATGACACTTCAAGTTGTTATATTTTATAAAGTTCTGAACTCATAAAACTCTCGATGATCACTCTTTCCTAAAAGTTCGAGTAAAAGAAACTAATCATACAAATTGGCAATCCGAATTAAAATAAATATTATATAAGTTTGTTATACAATACTTTGTATTTTTTAAGATGTTTTTTTGTCATGCAAAACTTGTATTCTATTTATATGACGAATAAAAACTATTTACAACAATATATTTCCCAAAAAGTGAAATATTTTCGAACACAGAAAAAAATGAGCCAGGAAGAACTTTCGGAACAAGCGGGGCTCGGGCTTAAGTATATCAATCAACTTGAAAACCAAAATGTGAATCTGACCATTCACAGTCTTGAAAAAGTGATTGTCGCCCTAAAGATGACCCCAGAGGAATTTTTCAATTTTGATAGCCTTGAATCAACCTCTGATAAGACCGACAATCTTTCACTAAAAAGAATCAACATGAAGATTAAACAGCTCCCTATTGATAAACGAGAAAAGATGTTGGTCATTTTTGAAAGTATCTTAGATAACCTTTGATATCCCTGACTCACTTACATTTTAACCGGTGAATACTCGTATAGTCAAATTGTAGGGTACGGATAAAAAGTATTTATCTGGTGATTTCCACTTATTTTCCTTCTCCAACTAATGAAAGTGAGCCCATATGAATTTAAAAGATCTACAATATTTTTATGATCTCTGCCAGCTTCAATCCTATACGGAAGTAGCAAAACAACACAAAGTCAGTCAACCATCTATTTCTTATGCCATCAAGCGCTTAGAGGAATCTTTTAATTGCAAATTGATTCACCACGATCCCTCGCATCGTTCCTTCAAACTAACTCCTCAAGGACAAATCCTTCTAAAGCATACAGAAAAGATCTTACCTGAGGTTATTTCTACTCGCAAAGAAATCAATCGTTCCTTGGCCCAATACTCTACTGTAGGATTCCCTCCTATTATCATTCAGTATCTCTTTGCTGCCTTAAACGAAAAAGATAAATTCGATTTTTTAAAAAAAGTACGCCCTATCCGCGGTGGCTCCGTAGAGTTATTAAATCTTCTCCTCAAGGGAGACCTTGATGCAAGCCTACTCGGCTTGATTGAACCACTCAATCATCCTTCAATAGAGACACATGAACTCTTTCATAAAGAACTGTATGTCGTTTTATCTAAGAACCATCCTCTTGCTACTGCTCCTTCCCTCACTTTTGAAGATTTAGTAGATCAATCCTTTATACTTTTAGACGAACACTTTGTTCACCTGAAAGCTTTTGAACTACTTAATCAAAAGCATCAAAACAAGGCAGAAATATTCTTCAAGAGTGACGACATTGTCATCATTAAAGAACTTTTAAAGAAAGGGATTGGCCTTAGTTTACTGGCTGATATCGCACTTTCTGATGAAGATGATGATTTAATAAAAATCCCTCTAATACCGGAGGACCAGATAACATTTACAGTTTATTACGCTTATCTCAAATCAGCTACACTGTCATCAGAAAGTAGAAGCCTTATTTCATCTCATTAAATCATATGAATAGAAAAAAACTCTAACTATCAACTACCTGATAGCTAGAGTTTTTTTACATTATAGGTATTAGACTAAAGCACGAAGAAATAGGATATGATCGCCGAATTTTTTTCATTTACCCTGATACCCTTTCAAGGAGATTTCTAATTATAAATCTACAAGATATCAATAAAAAAAGAACACCCCGAAAAGGTGCTCTTTTGTAAGTATAGTCATTCTTTCGAAA
>BNJT01000595.1_pt1 | contig 111341 bp, 126 predicted proteins | sample 8540491 | NCBI WGS metagenome assembly BNJT01 (sample SAMD00202455, study PRJDB9452) | human saliva metagenome | host: Homo sapiens
CACCTGACACAAGTGGCCTGATTTAAAACAGGAACCTGGCTCACTGGCTCAGCTGACCATTATATTAATAAATTGAAACGTTAGACACGCGTCGGTGGCACCTGAGATGCGCACATATATAACAGCGAGGATATGATAATCCACCACACCCATGGCAACCACACAGCCAGCCACACGCACAGCCTGTGAATACATGGGTTGCTTGTTTCATAGCGATGCATATTATTGGTTATACATAGAATACTGATAGCTTCATTTGCCACATTTACAAAAATACTTCAAAATTGACAGTATTCCATGGCCAACAAAAGTTATTTACGAACTAAAAAAGGATATAGTAAATAACACACCAGCAAACTTTATAGCACAACTACCACAATGAATTACAACGATAAGCACTACAAACTAACCATCAAATCAGCGCTTTTAGGAGTCGGCAGAATGCTTAGTTTGCCGAAATATTTCCTAATAACAATTGCCGCGACCGTCGCCTTCGCCGTGATAATTTATTTCGCAATCAACGCCAATTTTTACGGACCACTAATGATGTCGCGTTTACCAATCCTCGATAAAATCGCGCTGCTCGGTTCGATGATTATAGACATCTTCAAACAAAGTTTCACTTCACCAAATGGCGCGCTACTTATGGTAGTATCAATTCTTCAAGGTGTATCGATCACCGCTGTAATTTTTACAGCAAAGAATAATCGCGACAATGAAAAAACTATATCTCGACAAGTCGGATTAAGCGGAATCACATCAATTGCCGCAACAATTGGACTCGGCTGCGTTCCCTGCGGAACATCACTAATTTTACCAGTTGTAACCCTGTTTTTCTCGGGAGCTGCCGCTGCCGCCGCCGCAAATATCGCCAGTATAATAGTTCTTTTATTAGCTTTACTGCTCAGTTTGTTCTCGCTATATAAATCAGGTCAAATTATTTTTATGTACACAGAATTATCTAAACAGGAGAAAATATGAATCGACAAAAATCATCAGGCATAGCGCTTATTTGGGTTCTTTCGGGAATTGTAATCGTGGGAATCGTAGCTTTGTTTATCTATGGAATTGTCAATCGCCCGCCGAATCGTCACATTGGCGATAACAAACCGTGGAACGAAAAAATGTCGCAAGGATCCGCTGATGCGAAAAACGTGTTCATTGATTATACTGACTATTTTTGCTCATTTTGCGCCGAGGTCGAAGCCGCAACCAGCACAGAATTCTTCAAAAATGACTATATTAAATCCGGAAAAGTTCGTTATGAACATCGCGTAGTGACGTTATTAAAGGAGATGACCAACAATACCGAAACCGGTGCTCACGCTGCGTTTTGCGCCGCCGATCAGGATAAATATTGGCAGTACACCCACGATATCGTCCCGCGCATTAAAAGCGATTATTTCGATAAAGGAATCGGTGTAAAAAATGTTGCCGTGCCGAAAAAAATCCCTGCTCTTCCGCTGGAATATTTTCTAACTTCCGCCAAAAACGTCGGTATGAATGAATCGCAATTTTCCGATTGTATGACTAAAAAACCACACCAAAAAGAAATTGATAGCAACACACAAAAAGCCTTGTCGCTTGGCGTGAATGGCTTACCGTATATGGTTATTAACGACTATCAAACCAGCGGATTCGTCGGTGGAGAAAACGGATTAAGAAGCATTCTTAAGGCCGGCGGCGTCGAATAATTGTCACTATTTCAGTTGACTCATAAATCCACGCAATTGAGATAAAGTCCGCTCTATTCTTTCATTAGTCCAATATTTATCTGGCGTGATATTATCGTCGCCAGTTGATTCCTCTTTGTAGCGGCCGATAATCTTGCCGTTCTTGACAATCGATACATCAGGCACAAATATTCGAGGATTGCCATTTTTATCTTTTTCCAAATACGGTTCTAATTTCTTGACCAATTTTTGGTAAACTTCGTTGTTGCTAGCGCGAGCATCGCGAATATTCAAATAGTATATTTTATCAACACCTTCAGCCCGAGCTGCCCGATCAACGTGTTCGCTCAAATGCTGGCACCACGGACATTGCGGAAAGCCCAAAAAAATCACACCGCTGCCGTTATCAAAGATATCAAGGATTTCTTTATCGCTGGCATAAACGAAGCGATTATTCGCCGCCACTCGCGGATATTCTGACTTGAATTTGGCGGCGTCGGACACGTTAGTAGACGGAGTCTTCGGCTGCTCGACAAGAATGCTGGCGGTTATACCACAGTCCAGCCACAGCGCCGCACAAGATGATTATGACGGAAATAATCGCAATAAGTTTTTTATTCATACCAAACCTCTTTTTCATAACGTCGTATCCTTCTTGTAATTTTTCTTAGCTTCCAACCAGCGGCGATTTTGCTCGGCTCTGTCTTCAATCTCAAAAATCTCGACCGGATATTTTTCGGCTTGCTTGGCAATTTTTGCAGCAACCGCTTCGGGGATATTGATATCAAAGCGCGCAGCAAATTGAATAGCATAAATAATGATGTCGGCCAGTTCGCTCGCCATGTCGTCTTTGGTGCCGATATGTTTATCACCCCACTGGAAATATTCTAATAATTCATTAGCCTCCAGCGACAACGATATCGCCAAACCGCGCGAATCATTCGTCTTATCCCACTTCCGCGCGCGAATATGACTCATCACTAGCTCTTGCGCTTCTTCAAATGTCATAATTCCCCCTTCTGGCATAGCTTCACTATAGCTAGTCTAATTATAATACAGCGTTAGCATCATGGAAAACGGTAAAAATCGCACAAAATAGAAAGGCATTTTTCCAAAACATAAAAGCTGTGTTCGAAAACAGAAAGAATGTTTTAAGCGGCAGATATGGCTATTTGGTAAAAAAAGCGAGCGAAGGCGGGCAAATTACCGATATATTTTAATAAAACCGCCAGACGATTAGAGTTTTGCTCCCCATTTCCACCTGAAAAGCTTAATCACTAGACGGGCTTCTACTTGACTAGTCGCAATCGCTCAATCAACCAATCCCGCGGCAAAATCGACAAGAACCAGCCAGCGCGCGGCCCGGAATCTTTGCCAATGAGCGCGCGGTAGATGGTGGTGAAGAGCTCCCGCGGCGGCAGCAAACCGCTTTCCTTGTAGGCGTAAATTGCTTGATGAAACCAGTTACCATCAGCCCCAGCCGGCGCCCCGGCGATATCGTCAGCTAATCGCCTCAAGTATTCTTTTTGCTCTGGCGAGAACTCATCGGGATTTACCTCATCCGTCAGACGAAACTTCAATGACTCGGGCGCCCACTTTTCCAGCCACCGACTGACATAGCCTAGTTCTGTGATGATCACTGCTTCTTCCTCGTCGACGATGCGGGCGTATTCCGAACTGCGCCGCAAAATCTCTACTGTTTTTACCATGTCGCACAGCGCCGCTTGGTATGAAATAACCAGATGCGAGAATGGAATTGAGCTGACCGCTGGCTTATCTAGCCCGTCAGTACACAAGAATAATAGCTGTTTATCAAGCTCATTTTGCGGATGCTGCTTCATCGCCGCGAAGTCGTCAACCAGCCGCACCAGGCTATCGGTCTCATCAAAATACAACCGCTTGGCTGGCAAATATCGAAGGATAAAGTAGCGCACTACCTCAGGCGGCAGCATATCAACAACGTCGTGTGCGTTCACGCCAGTACCCTTGCTGGCGCTCATCTTTTTCGTATCACCGGTGCGATTAATAAATTCATATGGCACTGGTACTGGCGCATCAATGTCATAAACCTCGCGAGCGATCCGCTTGCCGGTATCATACGAGCCACCCTTCGTCGCGTGGTCACGGCCAAACGGCTCGATATCAATGCCGAGCAGCCACCACCGCCCTGGCCAGTCCAGCCGCCAATCCAACTTTACCTGCCCGTCATCATACCGAACTGTGTGCTCCGAGTCATCATGGCTACGATAGGTAATTGTTTTTGTATCGCTATCCATTCTGACAAACTGACGATTTTTAAGACGACCCTGCTCCATGATTTGAATTGGTGACCACTGATCATCCAGCTGCCGACCCGATACTTCCTGGATAGCCGACTTAGCTTTGTCAATGCGACTCAGCGAGCGCTCGATGGCCGGCACAAAAAACCCGCTCCGATATTTATCGCTGGCATAGATCACGTCCATGGTGACGCCAATTTTATCAGCACTGTCGAGGAGTGGCTTCAGGCAAAAATCCCCCCACGAACCGTACCGATCATCTGGTGACGGCACCATGCAAAGCGGCATACCCAAGTACTGCTCATAACTAGCTGGCAAATTAACCGGCACTTTACGAAAGGCGTCGAGGTTGTCTGAAACGTGAACGTGGCGCGCCCGAATGCCTGCTTGCTTCAGCGCCCGCACTACGGCATCAGCGATGACAATTTCACGCAGATGACCCACATGATACACACCTGACGGCGATGCGCCCGAGGCAACCAAAATCTCTTTATTAGCATCCTGAAACGTATTTACTATATCATCGAGCCACTTCATGTGCTATATTATACACTAATTAATAAACTGTTAGAGGGGTTAACATGTTAGACGAACAGTTTCGAAAATTATTAGAAAATAATATCACATGCTATGCTTATGAATATGACTTTTACTACAATCTGGAAAATGTGATAGCAAAACCAAGGAACTTTACAAAAATAGCAGGAAGAATAACCAGAATTGTTGCTAATAAAGAGTTAACGTTGAGCGATCATTCCAGCGATATCATAGACGTAGTCCCATTTTCTACCTATCATGAGAGTCAAAAAAGCAATTAAAGTATTTGAAAAGATTCGCGACTTACCCTACGGAACAAGTGGCAGTGATGAAGTGTGGTCGTGTTACCAAAAATGCGTACTCTTGAAACAAGAACTGCAGCACATCGGCATTACCAGTCAATTGCTAATTGGTGTTTTTGACTGGCAAGACCTGCAGATCCCCGAACACATCCTCAAAATTCGCCGCCAACAATATGATAGGCATGTGATACTACGCGTGTTTATTGATGAATTTGCGTACGATGTCGACCCATCAATAGATATTGGGCTTACACCAACGTTACCTATGGCTTGCTGGGATGGCAAGTCAAGCACAACAACCATGGTACCACTGCGACGTCTGCGCGTCTATCGACCACATTTCTTACATGAGCGTATTTTATCACAACTACGACGTAAGATATTTCGAAGTAACCCCGAGAGTTTTTATACTGCGATCGACATATGGTTAGCAACCATACGAGTAAGTTGATATCTTTTATTTTAGCGTGCTACATAACAATATATAGATTTTACTCAGAGCTGCAGAGGGTGAAAATCACCTTCTCTTTGAGTAGGCTTGAGAGGAGCTACTGTATATGGAGGCAGTTACTTGTTTCTCGGATTGAAAGATCCGCATTCAGCTTGAGCTCGTTCGGCGGGCTATTTTCATTGATATTATATTATTCCCACCTAAATAATTTAATAGCCACGAGATAGATCGCGAAAGTCCAAGCTGTGATAATTCCAAATTGCGGCAAGACTTCCATAAAACTTGCGTGCTCGGTCATAATGAGCCGAAAACCATCCGTGATTGGAGTTATGGGAACAAATTGAGCAACGCTTCGCAGCCATTCTGGGAATAGATAAAGCGGGATAAATGTGCCAGACAGAAACATCATTGGAAAAGAAATCAAATTGCTTAATGCGGAAGATTGGTCTTCGTTTTTCGACCAGCCAGCAATCAATAGCCCTATTCCCACCATCATGAATGCCGATAATACAGATATAACCACAAACAGTGCCCAATCGCCTCGCATATTAAAGTGAAATATCAAAGCGCCAGCGACAACCATCATAATCAAGCTAAGCAAGGAAATAATCGTATAGTGAATTGCTGTAGAGATAATCAACTGACCAGAAGTAAACGGCGCTGCACGTAAGCGTCGGTACGAGCCACGCTTCTTTCAGCCGGCATTTGATTAGCTAGGCCAAAAATACCCATACTTATCAAGCTGAAAGTTAATAGCCCCGTAAATATGTAGTCAAACGACTTTAATTGTTCATCGCCAATCGCTTTACCAACAGCTTTAAGCGGAGCTTCAGGTTGGCCCATCTGATTATTGATGTTATTGGTAATTTGATTCATCACTGCTACCAACGCGCCGCCTGTTTGTTCAGAACCCTTAGAGTAAATAACATTCATCGTGCCTGTTGGAATAGGATGATTGTCGTTATTTTTTATCGCGCCAAAATCACTCGGAAGCTCAATAATACCGTTAAGCTCCGACCGCTTCATTTTTTCGCGCGCGTCATTCATATCTTTAACATCTTTAATTTTGAGAATCGAATCCTTCGAATTTTCTTTGGCATTTTTAACGAAACTTTTAGCAAATTCTGTCTGCGAATTGTTGACAATTGCAATATTAAAACTGGTCGAATCATTACTAAAAACTGACCCGAACACTAATAGGAAAATCAGCGGAAAAAGGAAAGTGAAAAATAGCGCCATTTTATCTCGAACGAAACGCTTTTGCTGAGCGCGAACTTGCCCGAATATTCCAACCCAATATTTTTTCATATTAATCCCGAATTGCCTTTCCTGTTAAATCAATAAACACATCCTCCAAATTGGCTTGCTCGACAACTTGCTCTTTCTTAAAACCGCGCGCCAATAATTGCTGGATGAGATTGTGCGGCGTATCAATTGTAATAATCTTACCGCTATCCATAATAGCCAGACGATCACACAATAATTCCGCCTCGTCCATATAATGCGTCGTCAAAAGAATCGTAATTCCCTCGTCGCGAATTTCCTTAATCAAGTCCCATAAATTTCGGCGCGCCTGCGGATCAAGTCCTGTTGTCGGCTCGTCCAGAAACAACACTTTCGGATTATTCACCAACGTCGATGCAATCGCAAAACGCTGTTTTTGACCACCAGAAAGCTGCTCGACATAATTCTTAGCCTTTTCCGTCAATTGAACCTTAGCAAGCAGCGCCTCGGTATCAACTGTCCGACCGTATAAACTACCAAACATTTTCAATTGTTCACGCAAAGTCAGTTTGTCATAAAAAGCCGTCGACTGAAGCTGGATACCAATTATATTCTTAATGTCCTTAGGTTTCTTAGCGACATCTATGCCGTCAATTATAGCCGTACCGCCGTCAATTGGTCTGAGCGCTTCCAGCATTTCCAACGTTGTTGTTTTGCCCGCACCGTTAGGGCCAAGAATCCCAAATATCTCGCCCTTTTTAACTTCAAACGACACGCCGTCGACCACGTTATTTCCATCATAAGTCTTAACGAGTTTATCGACTTTTATAATTGGCTCAAGTTCCACTTCGTAAATTCCTCTCTGTTGTAATTTTTGATCAAGCTAGTCTCTACTTATTATCAATAATAACAAAACCAAAATACTAGTGCTATACTTATAATATGCGCATTCAGAGAAAAAAAGCAAAACCAAAATCGAAAAAACTATTTATTATCATACCGTTTTTGATATTGCTATTTTCGGCAGGGCTATTTGGGATATATTTCCTCAATCAGTCACACTCGCGACAAACGACTGCGCCATCTGACGAAAAGTATTATTTTGCCGATTCGAAATATTCTGGCATTCGCTCAAAATTTGTCACCAGAGATAACAAACGGGAAAAAGTTTCAATTGAATATCCGATCACGGAAAATGAAAAAATTAATCGCTTAATTAGCGAGTCGATTGATAAAATTGATCGCGATTTTCAAAATACGGTTTTACTAGCGACAGTTTTTGATAAGCCAATGACTGAAACAATTGGCTATCAAGTCACGCACAACTCTTCAGAAGCGCTGTCGATTGTCGTCAATATTAAGCAGGATATGAACGGCGCCCATCCAGCATCAATGACGCAGTTTTGGACTTTCGACAAAAAATCTGGCGAAGTTGTCGGCTTGGCTGATTTTACAGAACAGTCTGATGAGGCTGCCGAAGCAATCATATCCGCTGCCAAAAATAATATTTCTCAGACCATCAAACAACGCCAGCAGCCAGAAATTGACCTGAACGAAATCATAAATAAAGAAGCTTTGTCTAATTTTATCATCACCAATAATGGCAATGCGTTGGCTTGGCCGCTCGGTCAGGCGTCACTACTGCCATCATCTTACGGCGAATTGACAATTACCGTGCCAATTTCCTCCGTCTCTAAATATCTGCGAAACCCAACGGCGAGAAAATTCGCCAATATTCCCAAACCTACAGAAAAACCAAAACCAGCGCCCGCAGCTCCAACACCTACCGTCGCAAATAAAACAATTGCTCTAACTTTTGACGACGGACCTGGACCATACACCGAAAAACTGTTGGACATATTGGATAAGTACGACGCCAAGGCGACATTTTTCCTAATCGGCAGCAAAGTTTCAGCACGTGCCAATACATTACACCGTATGCAGTCGCGCGGACATCAACTAGGCAATCATTCTTGGTCGCATCCAGAGTTAAATAAGATTTCAGCGGAGCAACTCGCTAGTGAAATTGACCAGACAAATAACGCCATAAAACAAGCCGTCGGCACCAAACCTAACATCATACGTCCACCATATGGCGCGTTTAATCGGGCGGTTTTGGAGCAATTCCGTCAACGTGGAATGTCGGCAGTTGTTTGGTCTGTCGATACGCGCGACTGGGCTGATCGTAATAGCGAAATCGTCTGCTCAAGGGCTGTCGCTGGCGCTCGTAACGGAGCTGTGATTTTAATGCACGATATTCATCCGACATCCGTGAATGCCGTTCCTTGTATCCTTAACTCGCTCAAACAGCAAGGCTATTCATTCGTAACGGTACAAAATTTAATCGGTGACATGACACCGGGCGCCGTTTATCCGTAAAGGTCAACGTTTCTTACTAGTCTATAGACTATTTTTTATCTCATCTCGTATAGTCCGAATCTCCTCACTTAGAGAATTTATATATTCACCAAATACCTCTTTAGCCATCCCAGAACCACCATCCTTCTGGAGATCTTTGATTTCAACATCTTCTTCCAATAACAATTTTATTATTTCGTTAAAAACTTTCTTCAAGTTTTTTTCAGTATCTGGTTCTTCTGTATTTATATCTATCTTATTGCCGTCTGGAAATATAAACTCTAATTTACAAGTATCATTTTCCTGAAAAAGTCTTGTTCTTATCTCTGCCGCTTTTGAACTATTATTACTTGCCTGATTCATATATTTCCCCTCTATTCTTAAATGCCGCTTCTCCACCTTCAAGGGTGCGCATACTTTCTTCCCTCCAAGACAGCTCATCACTCTCATCATTAATGTTTAATAATTTATTTGTAAATGGGTTGCCTACGTATGTCTTATACTCCCCTTTATCATATTTTCGATATATAGAGGTATACGGCAAGGTTCTAACGGCTATGTTAGCATTATGTGTCGCTATAAAGACTGTCTTTTTGCCCTACCAAGCTTGCTTATTTTCTCTCTAATGACGTTATCTATATATTCTCCCCCTAGACTTAACTCAGGCTCATCCAAGACATAGAAATCCGCATCATCATGATCTAGTGCCCGCTGGATCGCAATTATCGCCTTTTCACCGTTAGATGGAGAATATTCTTCTCCATCGTCATTAAGGGTCGGGTACTTTCTTAACCCCACAAACACGTCTAGGCTATTAATTTGATCAAGACTAGCCTTGCACTTATCAAGTGTATCTTCTATACTATCAGAAAACACTCCGTCTTTCATATTGTTTAGAGCTTCCCTAGCGTTTTTTAATTCTTTTATTTTGACGGGGGAACCTTTATACTTATCACGCCCCGTATCATCAAACATACTCCACTCCTTTTGGATATGTAAGTTACCTTTATCACCCAGTTCACCTATCCTAGATGATTCAGTGTATTTTTTATCTTTTAGTTTAAGAAAGTCTGTAATTTTATCTAGTGATTGTTTAAGTTCAAGTTTATTCCTAGCATATTGCGTGAATCCTGAAGAATCAGGCTTTGACGCTGTATCGGTTTTTTCAGACACTTTGTTATTAATAAATCTAATTGCATGATTATATAAATCAGTCGTATATTTCAATATTAACTCATTCCTGACTTCCTCAGTTATTTTGTCATAAAGGCCGTCGATCACCTCTTCGAAGCTAGTTAATTCACTGCCACTTACATAACGGGCAGCTATTTGCTTTATGGATTGCGCACATTCCTTGTATTTACCTCTATCATTAATGACCCCTGTTGACTTTCTACTATCATAATCATCAATCTGCTCTGTGTCGGATAATTTGAGCTTATTTTTAGCTTTACGTGTTTCGGCTGATTTAGCATGATCAGCGTAAAGCTGAAGAGATGTGGGCGTTTTGTCACTCCATTCCTTTATACATGCGAACTCTTTTTCACATGCGTCCATGTCCAATTTACTAGCAGTTCTGTCCATATCAGAAACATCAAGAAGCTCATTAAAATAATCATCTTTCTCACTAGCAATATACGTAGATACTATCTTACCGCCCGCCTCAGCTTCTTTCCTTACGCTTTTAAGAATATTGGTTTTACCAAGACCTTTGTCTCCAAAAAGTATATTCACCTCATTGTATAATTTGACTGGTATTGTAATTGTAGGATCGTCTTCTTTAGGTCTGCCTTTATACTCATAGCTAGAGGTTTTATTTAGCATTGTCTCTATTGTTGATTTATCTCTATCTAGAAAAAGACAAAATTGTTTAAATGTATCAACTGGAAGCCTTAAGCTCGACACATCACAATCACTGTACTTACCCCAATCTCTTACATCACTACCAGTTATAGCGTTGAATCCGTGATTAGCAAGAATTCCCGTAGAGCGAATATTTGTATCCTCCACTATGACTAGAGATGATTTTTCGCCAAGCCTCTCTTTGAGGTATTTCAAATTATCCTCCGATATAGCAGGTCTTTTACTGCCAAAATGCGGAATATAGAGAATGTTCTCGCCTGAAAAATGGCTGATTATATTATCTAATTCTATAGTGAAATCACCAGACCTGCCATTAGTAAGCTGTTTTACTTTTTCATCAAAAATGTTCACATCGTCTGGGTCGCCCACTAAAATAAGATGAAACTTGTTTCCATTATGGCTAGTGTCTAGTTCAATCCCGGGCCATATTTGAAAGTTACTACCTACATACTCAACAAACTCATCGTACTGTTCTTTATCAAAAACGTCATGGTCTGTTATCGCAACTATGTCAACTTCCGCATCTTGTATACTTTTTGAGAATACTTCCTTTGTTACCGCTCGAGACTCCGGCTCACCACTACGAATCTTTTTGGTATGACAATGAATATCTATTTTCACTATTGTTCTTCTTTTTTAACTTATCTAGTTTGTATTATAGCACCCTTGAATCTCTATGTATTATCCGTAATGTCAAACAGCTTATATTTTGAAGTTGCACCACGCACTAATTTAACTTCAGAAGACGCAACCTTAAAATGTTTTGCCAATAATTTAATAGCCGCCGCGTTGGCTCGACCTTCAATTGCTGGAGCTTTGATATAAACCGTCAACGTGCCATCATCATTTTTCACAACTTCCTCACGATGGCGAGAGTTTGGTTTAATGTGTACGGAGATTTTCATAAAATCTTAAAAATTTATCACTTCCAATTCCCGCGGCAAGATTTCTCGCACTTCCGCCGTTCCCGCAACTAATTGATAATCCTGAAGTTTCGGCGGTAAACCATTTTCGATAAATTGATAATTGACCTGATGTTTATCGTTAAAATAATTAAGTAATTCCGCATTCAAGAAATGATCATGCGGCGCACTTACTGAACCATCTTTATTAAAAACCAAAGCTATTGATACGCCAGAAGTCGTCCCATTTTCATCTTTAGCATAATTCGCAGTCACTAAATGAACTGTCGGCTCAAATTCCAAAGCCAATTTACTAGAATTATCCACTTGCTCCTGACTAAGACGCGCTAATTGTCGATTTATTTCATCTACCAAATCGGCAGTGCTCATCTCGCCGTTAGATGCTCGGCAATATTCACAATCGTTCAATGACTTAACATATTCCAGCAGCAACTGCATATCAACCTCAGCGTCCTTAACGTTATGTCGAGTCAACTGATCAACCATTTGCTCTAGCGATTTCAACAAACCATAATCTTTGGCTTTTTCAGCGGCGTCACCAATGCGAATAATAGCACGCGCGACATTAATAGTATTTTCTTTATCATTCATACGCTTATTATATATCTATTTGCATAATTCTTCTTGTTTCTTGAAGACAATTCTAACCGCCAACGAACCAACTAATGCTATCAGCTGAAAGTACACTAGAATTATAACTAACGTTCGAAGTCTTATCATCTTCCGGATTTAACGGACTGTCATCAGCCCAAACCCCCGGATAAACGCCAGACATATTTGTATTATTGGTGACGTCTTCGTCACAATTATAATTAGCTTTTTCCTCTGATGAATTATCTGGTAAAATAGGAATTTCCTGAGAAACTGGAATATTTAATTCCCTACTTAAAGCATTATCAATGTCATCACAACAATCGCTCGATTCTTTAATTTTTACAGAGCATTTTACCTCATCGCAATCATCCGTAGCAACCAATTCGCTATACTCTTCAGTCAATTCAGCTTTTTCCGCGACTTTCTTTACAGCCTTATCGACGATATTATTCCGATCAATTGCATCATCGGCTAATTTCAAATCGGGAGTAAATTGTCCTATTATTTCAGACTTATTGGTCGGCAATTCTTCCAATTCACGCGTAACTTCTTCGCTCAATTCTGCGCAATCACCCAAATCATCCACCGCATTATACGTTTTGCTCACAACCGCACGATCGTCAGAAATCTCAGCCACAGCAACATTCTCTGAATCTTCGAAAGATACTTCACGCTCTTCAAAATCGCGTTGCGGTGAAATTGGCAAATCCTTCTTATTTTCTATCAACTCAATAGATTCAATTCTTTCACGCACAACCTCATCGCTCAATTCTGTCTCAGCTGGCGCATTATTATTGTCATCCATCGCCACATCAATTTCATTATTGACTTGAACAAAATCACGCACAGGCAAGGAATTTGACTCATTAGAAATAGCTTTTTCAACCAGATCATCCCTTGGAATAGAATCTTCCAAAATCGGTGCAGAGCTTATATTATTTTCAGTCCCTACATGGCTATCTTTGTTTATAGGTAATTCTCTCGGCAATTCATCCTCTTCATCAACAGCCGGAGCTTGATTCTCAGAAGACATATCTCCTTTATAAATATCTGCCTTTTCATTGATGCCTTCCGAGTCCATCAAGTTAATTTGACTAGCCGCCTCAGTCTCTTCCGGTTCTTCATTAGTTTTCGGCGGGATATTTTCTTTGATTATTTTCGCGCTTGGAATATTTTCCGACAACGTACTCTCACTATCCAAACATTCATCATCCGTCGATTCATTCACTTCGTTACTTTCCGCCGACGCGCGCATCGACGCATCATCATCGCTCACTTCCAACTTAACCGCAGGTTTTTCTGATACGGATTCAGTTTTTTCATTTTCTGATAGACTATCTTTTTCAATCGACTTGGACGGGTTCTCTTCGTTATCAGCACTGACATATCCAGCAACAACAAAATCACAATCATCATTCATTAAGTCAGGCAAATAACTATTCGGCTCTTCTGATGCTGGCCGTAAATTATCTTCAGCAAAATTTCGCATCCTTAGTATTGGACAGTTTCCCGCCGCAGCGCAACTGGCGCACGCCGCGCTGGCTACATTTTGGCAAATTTCCGATTGTCTTTCAGTGTCCAAACATTCTTCTGTTGCTTCTGCTTCATTTTCTTCGGCAAATGACGTATCAATTTTCTCACCGCTAGTAACCGCTTCTACCAAATTTAATTCAGTCGCATCATCATCAATTTCTGAAGATAGATCCTGAAAATTAACATCACCATTCAACGCCGAGAAAACATTAAACTCGCCCGCTCCATTTACCAAACCTTCGTTCATTGCTCAAAAAAAGTCTCCGTTGAAATTTTCAATTCGCTCACACCGGCGGCGGATAATTTTTGCCAAACATCTCTAACAAACGGCAAACTTCCACAGACCAAAAAATGCGCATCTTCTGGTGTTTCGTGAACAATTTTTTCTACATTAAATCGACCGTTAAACCAACCGTCTTTTTCTTCAACTTGCTGGCGAGTACTGAACTTCTTCACTTTAATATTTGACGCCGCTAGCTCATTTTCAAAAACCATATATTCTGGCGATTTTTGGCTAAAATATAAAAACGTCGGCTGGCTAGAACTTGCCATAATGCTCCAAATTGGACTAAGCCCGCAGCCCGCAGCAATTCCAACCAAAGGACTTTCTGTTTGTGGATTAAAATCGCCGTAAGCGTGGCTAATTTGTAATTTATCGCCAACATTCCGTGAACATAAATAGCTAGAAAATTCACCACCAACATTCTTCACGGTAATTGACATTAGCTCATCGTCAGGAGTAGAAGAAATACTATAAGCCTTCCCCTCACGCACACTACTACTATCAATAAAAACTGTAATATATTGTCCGGCGGTAAAGTCGAACGGTCGCGCAAAATATAACGTCTTCACTTCAGGATTTTCCTGACGGACGCGCACAATTTCAACCTCTAATGAATCACGCATTCTCCAACGTACCTTTCCATTATTTTCTGAGCTTCTCTAAATTCTTCGTCAGTAAAAGTGTGGTAATTCGCAAACTTTGGACTAATTGTCGTGCCAGTGCGAAAATGTTGCAAGGCAAATCTCTTCGCACCCTTAACTAGCTCGCCAATCTTCTCAAAATCGCTAACTTCCAATTGCTCGCGGACAATTGTCGTACGGAATTCGTGATCAATTCCCGAATCAATCATCAACCGAACATTCTCCTTAATCGCTTCCAAATCAATCGGTCGCGCCGCAATTTCAACATACTTTTCCAGCGGACCTTTTATGTCCATCGCAATAAAGTCAATTAGCCCTTCTTCGACCATTCCGCGAACTATATCTGGATGCGTGCCGTTGGTATCCAACTTAATATCAAAACCAAGTTCCTTAATCATCCGACATAACTCCGGCAAATCTTCGTTTACCGTTGGCTCACCGCCAGAAATCACCACGCCGTCCAGTCGACCAACTCGCGATTTTAGAAATATCATCACTTCATCAACTGGAATACTCGGCGCCAATCGTTCAGGCAATACCAATTCAGGATTATGGCAATAACCGCACCGCATATTGCAACCAGAGAGAAACAGAGCTGCCGCCACGTGCCCTGGATAATCCACGAGCGACAGCTTCTGAATTCCACCAATTGACACCTTAAGCTGCCGCGACGGCGCTAAGTCGCTGGTGTTCGGCGGCATTGTCATAATGTTCCCTCATTTCAAATTCCGCTTGCTTGCCCTTATTCCATTGAGAAACTGGACGCAAGAAACCAACCACACGCGAGTAAACTTCTGTCGCTTCGCCACAATTTGGGCATTCTGGATGCTCACCAACAATATAGCCGTGATTCTTACAAATTGAGAAGCTTGGACTGAACGTAAAATATGGCAATTTGTAATTTCACAAATCGTTTTCACCAATTTTTTCAAAGTTTGCGGATCGTCCATGCGCTCACCTAAGAAGAAGTGAATCACCGTGCCGCCCGTATACTTGGTTTGCAAATTGTCCTGAAGATCCATCAACTCAAACAAATCGTCCGTGTAATTAACTGGCAAGTGGCTAGAGTTGGTATAGAACGGACATTTAACTTCCGCACCAATTCCGTTGGCAAAGTGTGCTCGATCTGGGAAGCTGGCTTTATCAAGCTGCGCCAATCGATACGTCGTGCCTTCAGCTGGCGTTGCCTCAAGATTGTAATTATTGCCAGTTTCCTTCTGATATTCCACCAAACGATCGCGCATAAAATCAAGCGTCTTCTCAGCAAAAGCCTTACCTTTTTCCGTGCCAATATCAACGCCTAGTAAATTAAGCGCCGCCTCGTTCGTGCCGATCAAACCGATAGTTGAAAAATGGTTCTTCCAATATTGATTGAAACGCTGTTTAATGTTTCGCAAATAAAACTTGGTGTACGGATACAAATTAGCGTCAGTCAATCGCTCCAAAACTTTACGCTTGGTTTCCAGGCTGTCTTTTGCCATATCCATAAGTTCAGCCAGTCCCTTAAAGAATTCTTTTTCGTTCTTAGATTTTAGCGCCAGCCGTGGCAAGTTTATCGTTACTACACCGACCGAACCAGTCATTGGATTTGAGCCGAACAAGCCGCCACCACGATATTCCAATTGACGATTATCAATGCGCAATCGACAGCACATCGAGCGCGCATCTTCTGGATCCATGTCGGAATTAATGAAGTTTGAGAAGTACGGAATGCCGTATTTAGCGCTAGCTTCCCACAAACTTTCAATCACTGGATTATCCCAATTGAAATCCTTGGTGATATTAACCGTTGGAATTGGGAACGTAAAGACTCGACCATTAGCGTCGCCCTCAGAGAGAACTTCTAACAGCGCCTTGTTTAGCATATTCATTTCTTCTTGATATTCGCCATAAGTCGTGTCCTGCATTTCGCCACCAATAATCACTGGATTATCTGCCATGTGCTTTGGACACTCAAGGTCAAGTGTAATGTTGGTAAATGGCGTCTGGAAACCAACACGAGTCGGCACGTTGACATTAAAGACAAATTCTTGAATAGCCTGTTTTACTTCCTCGTAGCTCAATTTGTCGGCACGAATAAACGGCGCTAATAGCGTGTCAAAATCAGAGAAAGCCTGCGCACCAGCCGCTTCGCCCTGTAATGTATAAAAGAAGTTTACGACTTGACCAAGCGCTGATCGGAAATGCTTAGCTGGCTTAGAGGCAACCTTACCAGCCACGCCAGTAAATCCTTCTTGTAATAAGTCAGTCAAGTCCCAACCAACACAATAAACGCTTAGCAAGTTAAGGTCGTGAATATGTAAATCTCCTTCTTTGTGAGCTTGACCAATCTTCGATGTATAAATCTTATCCAGCCAGTAAGTCTTCGTAATCTCCGCTGAAACATAGTTATTCAAACCCTGAAGGCTGTAACCCATATTAGAGTTTTCATTAACTTTCCAGTCCAAATTTTCCAGATATTTATCAATCAAATCAACGTGTGCATTAGAGGTAATTTCGCGCAATTTTTTATGCTGATCACGGTAAATAATGTACGCCTTTGCAGTCTTCTTAAACTTAGAGTCAATCAACGCATCCTCAACAATGTCCTGAATATCTTCAACGCTTGGTAGACGCTTTTGGTTACGAGTTTCCAAAACACCCAAAACCTTGTCGGTCAATTCAACTGCTTGAGCGGCGTCAAATTCACCAGTTTCCAGCCCTGCCTTTTCAATTGCCTTTTCAATTTTTTTCCGATCAAATTTAGCAGTTCGACCGTCGCGTTTTTTAATTGATTTATACATTCCCCCTCCTTATTTATAAAAATAGCAAACCGGCCCAACCTCTCCAGTGGGTGTATGTTGCAAAAAACGTTATTTATTTTCTAAAACACCATATGTAGTGCTTAATATTGAATATACACGCGATATATAGCGTCTGTCAATGAAAGTGCATTGTATTATTTACATACGAGATGCGGAAGTATTTGCTCCCTCTGATAATACCAAAACGTCGCGATGAATCAGATCGACAATTTCTACCTGAGACAGCTGTTCACCGATTCGCTGCTCGCCTGGTACATTCAAAACATCTTGATCTTTCCACCACTGGCGCATTTCTGATTCGCCAAATCCAGCAACGAATTGCTAAGATTAGTCAGTTTTTTAATTTCCTCAACGTTTTGACTCAAAACCCGACGAGCTTTTTCATCGGTCAGCACACGCTTACGCATCGCTATTTCATTACTCAAAAGCAACGCCGCCAACGGAGTTCTTAGTTCGTGGCTAGCATTAGACACAAATTGCGCTTGCTGTTCAATTGACCGTTCAATTGGCGCCAGCGTTCTTCGTGCCAATACTAGACTTAACCAATAGCCAAACACCAACATCGCACCATTTAACGCAATTAAAGATATTACCACCATTTCACGCGTTTCATTGTCACGTCGCTCCAGCCGATGATGAAATTGATCTTCAATATCCGCAGATTGCTTAATATGATCATCAGGCGGCAATTCTCGGTTAAGTTGCGTCGAGGTAACGGCATAAATAATCACGCTAAACACCAGTGACAACGTCATAATTACAGCTAAATAGCTCAGTGCTAGTCGCTTGATGCGTTGCTGTTTCATGATTTTTCCTCTAATTTATAGCCAAAACCAGAAACCGTGTGAATTAATTTCGACTTAAATGGCTTATCAATTTTTCGGCGCAAAAACATAATAAATAACTCAACATTATTCGGTAATACATCTGCGTCAAAATCCCAAACGTGCGATATAATTTGTTCTTTTGATAAAACCTTACCTTTGTTCCGCATCAAATATTCCAGAACGCCATATTCCTTAGCGGTCAAGTTAATTTCCTGCGAAGCTCGTGTTACTTTTTTCGAGCTTGGATCAAGTTTCAAATCGCCCACCTGAAGAATTTCCTCCAATTTCTCATTCGGCCTACGAAGCAATGCCCTTATACGAGCCAATAGCACATCAAAACTAAACGGCTTAGCTAAATAATCATCCGCCCCCGTGTCCAAACCTTCAACAATATCACGTTCTGCATCACGCGCAGTTAACATTAAAATCGGCGTTTTACTACCATCATTTCTCAGGGCCCGACAAACTTCATAGCCATTCATTTCTGGCAACATTATATCCAAAATAATAACATCATAATCATCGGCCGCAGCGGTTCGATAGCCTTCACTGCCATCATTCGCCACATCAACCGCATATGACTCGTCTTCTAACCCTTCTTTTAATAGTCGAGCAATCGTAACGTCATCTTCAATCAGTAAAACTCTCACAGATATATTATACCTTTATATTTCAACAATTTCACATAACCGCCTAAATCTGCGAAGTCATCGTCGCCATAGGTTTGTTGTTAAATTAACTTGTTCTCATTTATACCTTTTTCATGGTAATTATTCCTCTAATTAATGCTATTTATATAGTAAATAATGGTTCTTTAATTTTGCTGTAAAATTGACTATTCTTCTTTTATTTTTATTATGCTTGTTGTTATAATTGGTGTCTAACATAAATTTAAGGGGAGTGTATGTTAATAAGAAAACGCTTTTTAAATACAAAAGTTAAAATATTAACCGGCATAATGATAGCTGGATTAGTTGTCAGTGGATCACTACTTACCTTGCCGACTGGACAAGCTAAGGGTGTCGTCAGCGATGATTATCCATTAAATGATAGTGCTCATTGGAACACAGAACCTATTTGGCGCGACGAGTTTGATGGCACATCATTAGACAGAGAATCCTGGAATGTACGTAGCGGCGGATGGGGTGCAAACCACGTTCAAAGTTGCTATAGAGATAGGGAGGAAAATATCAATGTCAAAAACGGCAGCCTAAATATAGTTGGACTATACAAGCCGGGCGAAAAGTGTAGTGGTAATGAAAAAAGCGGCAACTTCACCTCTGGATTCGTAGAAACAAAGGGTAAAAAAGCTTGGACTTACGGATATATTGAAGCTCGCATAAAAATGCCAAATAATAAGAGTACCTGGCCGGCATTTTGGATGAGCCCTAACGAATCTGCATATGGTAGTTGGCCTCGCAGTGGTGAAATTGACATCGTAGAAACTAAAGGCTCTAACTTAGATTACGCAGCAGCAGATGCTCACTGGGGAATCTCACCAGGATATAAGAAACATGCCCAAGGTAAAAAATTGCCAGCTGGATTTAAAGACACTACTCAGTGGCACACTTACGGCGTAAAATGGACTGAAGGAAAATTGGAATATTACATTGACGGCGTAAAATTCCATACAGTCAGTAGTTTTGGATGGCCAAACGCAGCAAACACACCTTACGGCCCATTCGACAAGCCGTTCTTTCTACGACTTAACTTGGCAATCGGCGGCGACTACATTGATGGCAATGGTAGCAAGTGGTCAAACGCCTACAACGCTCTAGCCGAATATCCAAAGTCATTCCCAGCAACTATGTCAATCGACTATGTCCGCGTATACGAAAGGCGAACAGCTAAGGAAGTCAACGTGCCAGATAACAATTTGCGCACTCAACTTAATAAAAAATTGTCTGCTCAATTTAACAACTCTCGCGCAGATGATCAGAAAATTACAGATGTAGAGTTGGAAAAATTGACAGATCTTAACCTAGATGCAGCCGACAACGCATCAGAAGCAGAAAAGATTCACGACCTAACAGGATTAGAGGCAGCTAAAAACCTTAAGTCCTTATCTCTTAAGAACAACTCTGTCTTCGACCTAAGAGCGGTTTCCAACATCAAATCTCTAAAGTCAATAAACCTAACGATTAATCGCTAATTAGCTTAGGTGTTTATAGAAAAATTGCCATCTCATTATGGGGTGGCAATTTTTTATTTCAACCCGAAACTCCAGTAGCCAACACCTCTGTAATCATGTTGTTAAAATAGCTACATATTAAACTTTACTTTTATTCCGCTTATTGTTATAGTGGTGTTAAATATCAAAATATTGGGAGAGATAAAAATGTTAATAAAAAAACGTTTTTTAAATACAAAGTTTAAGTCGGTGGCTGGATTAATGGTTGCAGCAATTGTTATTGGTGGGTCGTTATTTACACTGCCTATAGATAATGCCAAAAGTGCAGGAAGTCCATATCCGCCAACAGACAGTGAATACGAGAAAGTATGGTCAGATGAGTTTAATGGAGATTCACTAGATACGAACGTATGGTCTCCATACACAGGAGGCTGGAACGCTAGTGAGGTTCAGGGGTGCTATACAGAATCCGCGGAAAATATAAACGTCAGTGGAGGCAGTCTAAATCTGATCGGTCTATATAAACCAGGCGTAACCTGTAATAAGGGTAAAAATAAAGATTTTACTTCTGGATTCGTAGAAACAAAAGAGAAACAAGCTTGGACTTACGGATATTTTGAAGCTCGCATAAAAATGCCAAATAATAAAAGTACCTGGCCAGCATTCTGGATGAGCCCTAACGTAAAAAGATACGGTGAGGGGTGGCCTATGAATGGCGAAATCGACATCGTAGAAACAAAGGGTTCTGATTTGGACTATGCTGCCGCGGATGCACACTGGGGAAAATCCATAACCAATAAGACACACAAGAATAGCCACAAATCGGACCTACCTGCAGGTTTTTCAAATACTACTGACTGGCATACATATGGAGTAAAATGGACCGAAGGAAAGTTAGAATACTTCATTGATGGAAAAAGCTATCATACAGTTGAAGGATTTGGTCAACCAAATGCCGCAAACACACCGCACGGGCCATTCGACGTACCATTCTTCCTGCGTCTTAACATGGCAATTGGCGGTACTTATATCGACGGCCCTGGTGGTAAATGGTCGAATGCCTACAATGTCGTAGCAGAAGAACCAGGCACATTCCCTGCAACTATGTCAGTCGACTACGTTCGTATATACCAAAGACGACAACCTAAAGAGGTTGAAGTCAAAGACACGGGACTACGCAAGCTACTCAATGAAAAACTAGGAGAGAAACTTGGTACAACTCGTACAGAAAATCAAAAAATTACTGACGTAGAGTTGGAAAAATTGACAGATCTTAACCTAGACAACTCAAACATTACCAACCTAACTGGAATAGAAGCTGCCAAAAACCTTAAGAATTTGTCGTTAAATCACAACTCAATCTCGAACCTAAGCCCACTATCCGGTCTAACTTCTCTAAAGACCCTGTCTCTAAAAGAGAATTCTATCACCGACATAAGTCCACTAACTGGATTAACATCTCTAACTTCCCTACATCTTGAAGATCAGCGAGCTAACGCTAAGCCTAACGACAAATCGTTTGCTTCACCATTGAGAGATTTCGCGGGAAATGTAGTTAATATAACTGACTCAGCAGATGTCATCAACGACACAGAGACGGTTGGAAATATTAAACTGTTAACATTGCCACCTAATGGAGCACCTTCTGTTCTGCATACTCCTTGGACAAGAAGCGTAACAATCGGGGCAGTTTCAGCTACGTTTAGCGGTTCTCTGGCTATTGATACATCAGCAATCCCTAGAGCGGTTCAGCCACAACCACAGCCACAGCCACAACCACAACCACAGCCTGGAAATCCGTCAGCTGCCGTTCATAATCCAGCTAATAAGCCTCAGAATACTGTAAGTGATCTACTCGCAAACACAGGATTTAATGTCTTCTTAGGTGTTATCGCCATCCTAGCATTAGTTGCTGCAGGACTATTCATTCTGCAATAACCTGCAACTACATAAAATTACCACCCCGTGATGAGGTGGTAATTTATATTGAAAGCTAAAGTTTTTATTGTCGAGAGGATTGAGAAGTTGGTTGCGATGCTACGCCAGACTGTGAAGCGTCTGATGGCGGTGTGTTTGTCGTGCTATTTTGAGCTGACGGAGTTTACCCAGCCGAAGATGAATCTGATTGCCCTGATTGACCGGGTTGTCCAGGTTGAGCTTGAGACGTACTGCCATTTCCGCCTGATTGCTGCCTAGACCCGCCAGGACCACCTTGAGATTGGCTCATTCCTGGAGGGCCGCCAGCTTGCCCGCCCATTTGGCTTCCGCTCGAGCCGCCAACTTGCATACCCGCAACAAATCCCAGTCCGCACAAAACCACGCCACCAATTGCTATTCCCATTGCCGCGCCGACGCTAATTGAGCGTTTTTCATTCGAAGTGCTTTCCGAATTGTTAAAGATATTTTCTGGTGTTGTTTGAGATTCTTGATCTAATTTCCTCATAATATTTCTCCTTTGGTTAAATTTATTTCCTATGCAGACAGTTCGTATAATGTTACATCACTACCTCCATAATTAACGACTTTGCCGTTTTTCTTAATCCAATTTGTGATTTCGCTATTTCCACCATTTGGAGCGCCGCCATGACCGTGCGAGCTAGCGGCGTAATATTTCAATTTGCCATCCGCCACCAATTGCTTAAATTGTTCAAGCGTGAGTGGCGTGTCGCTGCCGTTAAAACCGCCAATTGCCATAACTGGTTGACCGCTGGTTAGCTGAATTGCCGCTGATTCATTAGCGCTGTCCACCGCCACCAACCAGGTCGTATCATTTTGGTTTTGTAAAAGATACTGAACCAATGCGCTGTCTGCCTGAGATTTTTCATTATTACTTCCCTGCATCGCTGTTGAACTTGGGCCCGCCGTCGGAATACTGCCTGTATGAGTAACATTGACGGTCGACAGCGTGTAGACAACTGGAGCAATCATACACGCAGCCACAGAAGTGATAATTGCCAAGTTCTGAAGCCAACGTTTCGGCGTATACAGATTAGCCAATAGTCCAATCATACCGATAGCTCCCAGAACACCAACCGTCCACATTAGCCAAGTCATCGTACCAGCGTAGCTAAGGATAATTATCGCAATCACCGCCGTTACGCCAATTGTCATCGGTAAAACCCAGGCATACGACTTTCGTCTAATGTACGCGCCCCACAGAAACGGCACGCCAATCCCAACCAGAGCCGCGACAGCCGGTGCCATAACCACCACGTAGTACGGATGAATCACGCCGCTAGTCATACTGAATATTACAATGTGAATGATCAGCCAAAGTATCCAGAATATCACCGCCGCTCGCCCGCAATTATTCCGCGGAGTCTTGCGCAAAATCCATAAGAGCAGTCCGCCACTTGCTAATGCTAAGACTAGCAACCATGCAATGTTCGGTCCGAAATCATTATTGAATATCCTAAATATTCCAGTCTGTCCGCCAAATCCAGTACCTCCAGGACCATGACCGCCACTAGGAGCGCCGCCACCCATTCCGCCAGGGCTTGCCATTGCCATTCCACCACTCGGAGGAGTTCCGCCACCTCCGCCGCCGCGGTTTCCTAATAGCCGACCAAAACCGTTATAGCCAAATCAGACTCCAAATACTATTGTCATTCGTACTGCCAACCCACGGTTGATTGCCAGACGGCGTCAGCCAAACAAGCACGCTCCACCATAAAGTCGACACCGTCGTAATCACGCCCGCAAACATCAAATGTAGAAATCGCGTAACTATTGGCGGCTTAGCGAACGCTAGATAGACAATCACCATCGCGGGCAAAACCATCAAGCCCTGGAGCATTTTCGTGTTAAATGCTAGTCCCGTAAATAGTCCCGCCAAACCAAGCCATAAAAGCGGACACTTTCCTTCTAATGACCTGAGAAATGCGTAACCGCTGGCAGTGAGCATGAATGTCAAAATGGCATCTGGATTATTAAATCCAAACATTAACGCCGCAACAGGAGTTAGCATTAATGTGACTGCGGAAATTATCGCACTAGTAAAGCCGAATTGCCGTTTCACTGCCGAATATAATAGCCAGACCGAACCGACGCCCGCTAATACGCTCGGCAGTAGCATTGAAAAGCTAGAAAATCCAAACAGTCGAGCGCTAAGTCCCATTATCATCGTCGCTAGCGGAGGCTTGTCGATTGAAACATAATTCGCCGCGTCCAAACTGCCAAACAGCCACGCCGTCAAGTTTTGGCTTGCCGCCTGCACTGCCGCCGCGTAATAACTATTCGCCATACCATTATGCATCGCGCCAAACATATACAACGCACCCGTCGCAATCAACAGCATCGGAAGAGCCATTTTCTCAAGCCACGAACGATTGTCCAATTCCTTATTAACTCGATGCAACCCTTTTAAATCATCGACCGCAGTTTTTACAATCTTCACACGACTATCGGTATCTTCAATCCAAGTAACGGGCTGTTCATGAATCGGCACGCCCGCGCGCTCCGTTTTAATCAAAAGCTCAGTGTCAAAGAACCATTCATTGTCCTTAATTTTTGGCAAAAATCTCTTCGCCACGTCACGACGAATTGCCTTAAACCCACATCATCAATCGAGAACCGATCCCCACGCCAACTTCGCCCGCCACAAGCGGCTGAATCATCGGTAGAAAATCATCCAAACTGGTGGACAAATCAACATCCATATATGTCAGAATGTCCGCCTGACTGCTTTGCCAAACCTGCTTTAATGCTCGTCCGCGACCGCGTTCAGCCAACCGCACGACACGAACTGATTGATGATTTTGCGCCAAACTTTTTGCGATTTTTAAGGTGTTATCTTGACTGCCATTATCTGCAATTGTTATTTGATAGCGATATGGCAAATTTTCCATCATGTATTCGTCAAGCGTTTCAATGCTGCTTTGAAGAATTTTCTCCTCGTTCAGCACCGGCACGACTATGTCGACAAATGGATTAACTATCGCCCGAAACGGCGATGGACTAGAATCGTACGTAATAAGTCGCGACCTAGCTAATGGTTGGGGTGTGGTTATTGCTCTCATGCAAACCACTATAAACAAGCGTTCTGTAAAAATGCTTTAAAGATCAGTCAGACTATTTCAAGTCAACACTAAACGGCGTAAAGTTAGTCTTATCGTCATAAGCATCAACTTTTTCGACCTGTTTCATCTTATCTATTACGCGATATGTGATAGGCAAGAAAACAATCTCCACTACAGTCTTAAATATCCAGCCAATTAGAATATACGTCAGCATGTTCATTCCCTGAAGTATTCCACCGAACGCAACAAAGGCGAATACTACAGTATCACATAATTCACCAACGACTGTCGATCCAATTAATCGTAACCATAGTTTTTTGCCCTTAGTCTTAACTTTCAATTTCGCCAATACAAACGAATTTAAAAATGATCCAGTCAAAAATGCGGCTAAGCTAGCTGCAACAATCCTCGGGAAGAATCCTAAAACCGCTTCATATGCAGCCTGATCCGCATACTCCGGCGCCGGTGGCATATAACGCACAATCGTAAAGCACAGCACTGCCAAAAGCATAACGCCTAGCCCAACCCAAATTGCTCGTCGAGCATATTTGTAGCCATAAATCTCAGTTAAGACATCGCCAAGAATATAAGATATTGGGAATAAAATAGCTCCGCCATCTGTAATAATCGGACCAAAGCAATTAATTTAGTCCCTGCTAAATTAGAGATTAATAATATAGCAGCAAATACAGCTAAAATAATGTCGTAATATTTGAAAGTTTTTTTCATAAAATATATCCGTTAAATAACCTACATAAAACTGCCCTATTAAGGACAGCTTCATAGAAAACTAATTTGGCTCCGGCAGCTGGGCTCGAACCAGCGACCTATTGGTTAACAGCCAACCGCTCTACCACTGAGCTATGCCGGAATATGTCTTGTATTATAGCGAGTTTTTGAATAGTTGTAAAGTTACTGACGGACAATTTCCAATGCTTTTTTTAAAATCTCCACTTCCGAACGTGATTTTTCATCATCTTCGGCTTCTCTCTTCTTAATTTCTTTCGCTAAATTCTGCCACCAAACTTCTTTTTTCTCACTGCTCAGCGTCAAAGACCTAACTTCGCCGTCCTGCTTCTCCAAAAAACCCGCAGCCACCAAATTATCAACATGTTTTGCTACCGTCGACACCGATTTATAGCCCAAAGCGCGCATAATTTCCCGAAGCGTTGGACTATAGCCATTGCCCTTTATAAACCCATCGATAAAATCCAGCATTATTTTTTGCTTTTTCGTCAGTTTCATATCTAAAGTATACACCATACGCTATACTTAAAATATGGCAAAAAAATACATTAACGACGTTCGATTCTGGATATTGACTATTGTTATTTTTGGCGGCGGCTTCGCCCTGCATCCCAGTGTCGGCTTATCAATTCTGGATTTCCCGTCACTGCGCGTAGGATTATATCAAATCGTTGCCGTAAGCCTACTGTTATTTTCCTTGCCCTTGCTACTTAAAAAATGCCAAGAATTGTTGAAAAACCGATGGCTAATCGGCGGATTTTTAGCAATTTTTATCGCCATTGTCGTCGGCATATTTTTCGCAGAAGCACGCCTGCGCACCGCATTATATTCATTATCGCTATTATTCTTACTCTCCGTCGGATTATCCGCTGGCTTAATTTACGGCGAATTGTCAAAATCAGAGAAGCACAAACTCATCAGAATCGGATTATGGAGCGGGCTGGTTTTTGGGATTTTAGCAATCATTCAGCTCATCGTCGCCACTTTTGAGCCAACGGGATTTGGTACACTTTGCGCTGGCTGTAAAGCCGACGTTTTTGGATTTCCACGAATCAATTTATTCGCCGCCGAACCGCAATTCTTCGCCAATTCTCTACTTCCAGCATTTTTCCTTGCGCTCTTTCAATCAAAATCTCGCCTAGCCAAATTTAGCCTATTTTTCACAACTCTCGCCATATCTTTAACATTTTCCCGTGGCGGATTTTTGGCAATTTTTATCGCCATAATAGCCTTATTTATAATCGCTTTCGTAAAACGAATTGACGTATCTTTTGTGCGTAAAAAACTTCCAATCATCTTCGCTGGATTATTACTCGGATTCGCCTTATTGTTCTCATCAGCCAACATTAGATACGCCAACACGCCCTTCATCGCACACAACACCTTTGTTAGTATGGTCGATCAATTATCTCTCGGGAAAATTAAGATTCCGCAAAAATCCATCGCCAAAAATCCATCGCCAAAACCCGCCGAAAACGTTCCACCAAGCAACAGTTCTTTCCAACCTGCCGGTTTCGTTGAAGCTTCCGCCAATGACAGACTCAGCGCCAGTGACTTGGCCATAAAATCCTGGCTGTCATCGCCACGAACGTTCTTCTTCGGCGTCGGGCTCGGTAATCTCGGTAATTTCATCCAAAAACACCTTCATATAAACGTTCCAACAGACCAAACGGTCTACGTTTTTTACATATTATTACTCAGCGGTTTAGGAATCATCGGTCTATTCGCCCTTCTAATTGTCCCGTTGATAATTATATTTTTCGCCATAAAAAGTATCCGTAAAATTAAAGCTCAATTTATCTTATCTCTAACCATCGCGATGTTTGTGCATTTCTGGTTTTTTGGTAGTTTCATAAACACGATTCATTGTTTTGCTATAATCGGCATATTTTTGTATAATTACCCCAGAGATTATGCGGAAAAAGTCTGATTTTTACTTCAAAATTGCTCTGGTCGTTCTTGATATCTTAGCTTTATTAAGTGCATTTACTATTGCCTATATTTTGCGAATTTCCCTGGATCCTAGACCATTCCATATCAGCATCAATGCCACGGATTTTATCACCTCCATTTTTATGACGCTGCCGTTGTGGATTGTAATGTTCTATTTCTTTGGCCTATACGACCGAGAGGTTTACACACACCCACTACGAAACTTTGGACGAATACTTTTAGCGTCAATAACTGGAATTATGATTATGATTTCCGTGACGTTCTTTACCAACACTCCGTTATTCCCAGCCAAACTCGTCGCTGGTTATGCCACTGGAATTGGCTTCATCTTACTAATGATTTTCCGCAGCGCCGCCAATATTGTTCGCCTGAAGCTCTTAAAACGCGGTTTGGGCGCGCGCCGTGTTATATTAATTGGCAATTGTGACTTAACTCACGTTCTGGCTGATTTTATAGAAACCAATCCGCTAACCGGCTTTAAGATTAGCGGAATTATTGCGCAAACCCAATTCATTCCTATTGAATTAAAAAAGCTTCGACGCTCGTCATTAGAATCGGCGCTCACCAGAGATAAAATTGACGTCATCATCCAAACCGACTCAAAAAACGTTAGCGAACATTATCAAATTGCCCAGAAACATTATCTGGATTTTTATCAAGCGCCGGAATTCGACGGAATTATGACCACTAAACACACTATTGATATCATCGACTCCGTGCCGCTAATTCACACTCATCCGACGCCGCTAATGGGCTATGGGCGAATTGTGAAGCGCATTATGGATGTTGTAGGCGGAATAATTGGGATTATCATCGCCTCGCCAATTATGCTTTTGGTGGCAATTGCTGTAAAAATCAGCGACCCAGCGGGACCGATTTTAATGCACGGCAAACAACAGAAACGCCTCACTCGTTACAATCGACCGTTTAAGGTCTACAAATTCCGCTCACATTACGCAAAGTTTGATGGCAAAACCGACGAAGAAGTGTTTCGAATGGTCGGTAAGCCTGAGCTAATTGAAGAATACCGCAAAAACGGCGATAAGCTTGATCATGATTTTCGCGTGACGCCAGTTGGTCGATTTATTCGTCGATTTAGCCTTGATGAATTGCCACAATTATTCAACGTCGTTAAAGGAGATATCAGCCTAGTTGGACCACGAGCGCTAGTGCCGCACGAATTAAGTGCCTACGACAAAAAACATGTTTTATTAGCGGTCAAGTCTGGGCTAACTGGACTAGCTGTAGTGTCTGGTCGGCGCAGCATCAGCTTTGAAGAACGACGACGAATTGACTTATATTATGTTCAAAACTGGAGTCTCTGGCTGGATATCACGATTTTGTTAAAAACCTGCTTGGTTATTTTCCAGAAAGATAATTGATGAGTAAGCCAAAAATTGCCATAGTTCACGATTGGATTTACGGCGGCGGAGCCGAAAAGGTCGTTTTGGAAATTCACAAATTATACCCAGATGCACCAATTTACACTTCTTTTTGTAGTGACGAATGGCGAGAAAGATTAGACAACAAAGTCATTACTGGTTATTTACAGCGATGGCCGTTTTCAAAAATTCGACGATTACTGCCACTTCTTAGACAGCGGTGGTTTGCTAAGCTTGATCTTAGCAAATTTGACATTATCATCTCCAGTTCGGGAAATGGCGAGGCAAAATTCGTCCACAAATCCAGACCAGATCAACTTCATATTTGTTATTGCCACACGCCAACACATTTTTATTGGCGACATTATGACGAATATATCAAACGACCAAGTTTTCGCCCACAATGGCTGGCACGTTTGGGTTTAAAAACCCTAGTACGACCACTGAAAAAACGAGATTTTAACGCCGCTCAACAAGTTGATGTTTTTATCGCCAACTCTACGGGAATTCAGGCTGATATTGAAGAGTTTTACCAGCGAAAAAGTACGGTTATTTTTCCGCCAATTGACGTGTCGAGCTTTTCGCCACTCGCTAAAAATCGCAAGCAAACATCCATCCCAAAAAAACCTCGCTGCCTGATTTGGGGACGAATTGTGCCAATGAAACGGCTTGATATTGCTATTAAAGCTTGTCAGAAATTTGACTGGCAATTAGATATTATTGGAAAAGGTCCAGACGTTGATAATCTAAAAAATATCGCCGATAAACATACTAATTTCTTAGGATTTGTCGATAATGCCACACGAGAAAAATATATTAAAAAAGCAGATTTGTTTATTTTTTGTTCACATGAAGATTTCGGAATTGCGCCAGTTGAAGCGTTGGCGTCTGGCATTCCAGTGGTTGCGTATGAAGCTGGCGGCGCACTTGATTATATAAAACCCGAAAAAAACGGCTGGTTCTTTTCTGAGCAAACAGATTCTTCATTGATAGAAACCTTAGAGAAGCTTCCTGGTAAAAAAGTTTCACCCACAAAAATCTCAGCCACAGCCAACGAATTTTCAGCCGCAATTTTCCATAAAGCGATAAAAAATATAGTTGATAAATCATGGAAGGAACATTATCGTGAAAATCGTAATTGACGCCCGAACATTAAGGACTAGCACTGGTCGGTACATCGAACGGCTGATTCATTATTTGCAGAAAATTGATAATAAAAACGATTATGTTATTCTGCTCAAACCAAAAGACTTCGATGGTTGGCAGTCAAGCAATCCGCGCTTTAAAAAAGTCATTTGCCCATATAAAGAATACACTTTTGCCGAGCAAATCGGCTTTAAAAAACAACTTGAAAGTCTCCATCCAGACTTAGTTCATTTTGCGATGGTTCAGCAGCCTGTTTGGTATAATTCCAGTCCAGTTGTTACTACAATGCAAGATTTAACCACTGTTCGCTTCAAAAATCCTGATAAAAATCCTGTCGTTTTCTGGATTAAGCAGCAAATTTATAAATGGGTCAATAAAAAAGTTGCCAGAAAATCTTCACATATCATCACAATTTCTAATTTCGTAAAAAATGATTTGATTAAATTCACCGGCGTAAACCCAGAGAAAATTACTGTGACTTTGGAATCTGCAGATGAATTACCAAAAGGTAATGAATCTGTTGGCGAGTTGATTGGTAAAAAATTCATTATGTATATCGGTAGACCGACGCCACATAAAAACCTTCGACGACTAATTGACGCGTTTGCCCTGTTGCAGAAAAATATCCAGATTTAACACTGGCTTTGGCAGGTAAAAAAGATAGCAATTATGCTCGCCACGAGACATATGTAAATGAGCATGGAATTAAAAACGTCGCGTTTACCGGCTTTATATCAGACGAACAATTGCGCTGGATGTACGAAAATACGGCAGTTTATTGCTTCCCTTCGCTTAGTGAAGGATTTGGTTTGCCAGGACTAGAGGCAATGCTACACGGCGCGCCAGTCGCCTCGAGCACAGCCACTTGCTTACCAGAAACCCACGGCGATGCCGCTCACTATTTTGACCCTTTCAGTGTCGAGGATATAGCAAAATCAATCGACGACATCCTATCTGACGACAAATTGCGCAATGAACTCGTTAAAAAAGGCAAGAAACACGTTAAGACATTTTCATGGCAACGCATGGCCGAGCAAACTTTGGCTGTGTATGAAAAATATGGTCGGAAAAGTTGAGACTGAGCTAAGCCTGAAGCTTCTTAGCTATATCGCCACATTTAGCCGCAACATCCCTGCGCGCTACTAGTACGCCATCGGGCGTATTGACGACTACCACGTTATCAAGACCGATTACCACTACTGGTTTATCTGGTTGTTCATTGCGAATGTAGGTGTTGTCAATGTCGATAGTATGAATATTCTCGCCACGAACATAATTGTCGTTTTCGTCCTTGGCTACCGCATTGTGCAGGTCCTTGAAATTGCCAATATCCATCCAGTCAAAGTCAGCCGACACTACCGCCAATTCGGCCGCTTTCTCGATAAGAGCAATGTCAATAACTTGATTATCAAGCTCTAAGTACGTCCTATTATATTCTTCGCCACCAAACTCAGCAACGGAAGCTAAAGTTTGATAGTTCGACCACAAATCAGGAGCACTTCGTTTCATTTCGTTCATAAAGACATCAACTGAGCCAACAAAATAGCCACAGTTCCACAAATAGTTCCCCGACTCAACATACTGCTTCGCCGTATCATAATTAGGCTTTTCTTTGAACGACTCGACATTATAAACACCCGCTCGAGCATCAATCACACCATCACGCTGAATGTAGCCGAATCCAGTTGACGGAAAAGTAGGTTCAATACCGATAAGCACAATACAGCCGCGGTCACTAGAAACACGTGCCGCCGTATCGAACGAATGAGCAAATCCTTGAACATCGCGAACATTGTGATCGGAATGAATAAAAGCAATAGGCTCAGTGTGATCGTGATTACGATTGATATAATCTAAGGCAAATATAATACAATGTGCAGTCCCTCGTCGCCCTGGCTCAATCAAAAACGCTTCGTCTGGCAATTCTGGCAACTGTGCTCTAAGTGCTTCAGCGTGACTGGCTTCAGTTACTACATAAACCGTATCACCAAGCTTCCTCGCTCGATCATAAGCCTGCTGAACCATGGTACGTTCGCTAGTTAGCGCTAAAAGTTGTTTCGGTTGAGTAGAAGTTGAAAGCGGCCATAGGCGCGTACCTGAGCCACCAGCAATTATTACAGTTATCATATTACATATTATAGCGATTTAAGCACATAAATGCTATCTGCTTCCGAGCAAGGATAAAAACTTATTTGATTAAATATATTGACGACTCTAATTTTTATAGCCAAATTGTCTTGATTTATCTTCTAGCACACCAAAAAAGTCTTTTATCTCCGCGTCTGTCGGCTCTACTGACATTAATGCGAGTGATCCTAGTACCATATTACGCAAATCAGCTGCTTGCTGCTCAGCTTCAGGTCTTTTTAATAGATAATTAAGCTGAAGTGCAAATTGTTCATATCGCTTCCTATCGAAAGCAGGATTACCTGTTTCCTGCTCAACCTGAGCTTCTGGATACATAAGGTCGGCTTGGATATCACCTACACGTTCTCCATTAGCTCTTGCAGCTAGAGGATTATCGTACATATAAATCCAGTTATTCATCCCCGGTCTATCTGATGGATATCTTAGCAGATGTTGCATTCCTTGACGATTATAACCTCGTGGACCGGCAAGCGCATCCGCTGGCAACCCTAGCGTACGCTCAAGCACCCAGCCGGCCAATTCTTCTGTGCGCCGTTGGAATGGCGGCATTGATTCTTTCGAACGCTCCGTCCTTCCAACAACAACAATTGAATGATCGTCAAGCATATCAGCAACCTCACGAGCTATCGCTGGTGTTGATGGCTTTCTGGTTCATGGGTGATAATTTTATCTCCACCTTGACCTAGTACATATCGCGCTCCCTCTTGCCGTTGACTGGCAATTCCTGGTTGACGAGCAGTCAGAACAGTAGCTCCACGGGCACGTAAAGCACCCGCAACTTTATCATCAGGAGACCCATCAACTACAACAAGCGGTAACTCTTGTTCAGACCAGCCCTTTGCAGTATCAAGTGCAATCTCAAAGCGGATATCTTCGGGATCAGGATAATATGTCCCAGTCACACCGACAATAGGCGCTCCTTCTATAATAGGACTTTTCATACGATTCATAACTAGTATTGTATCACACTGACCTTAATTAGTCAAGTTTATCAAAAATATTCCGCACAAACGAAACGACATCTTCTACGCGCTTCACATTCTCGCCCTGCTCGCCTGGACGCATCTCAATTGAAACAACACCGCTATAATCAATACGTTTTAACGCATCAGCTGCAGCACGATAATCAACATCATCACGATCGTAAACCCGATCCAACATAGGAGCGCTAATATGGAAATGTTTCAATATATCGCCATTATCTTGTATTGATTTGCTAATATCGTCGCCCGCTAAAGCCATACATGCGGTATCAAGATGTAGACCAATTCCTTCCGAGTTGATTGTGCGAACAAGTCGTGCGCCCTCATCCGCCGTTGTTATATAATCACAGTTATATTGAGGAGCATTTGGCTCGATACAAAGCATCGTATTATATTTCTTAGCGACATCACCAAGCTCAGAGAAAAAGCGATTGGCAATATCATCCGCCTCTTCTGTCGACATTCCGCCTCGCTGCCTATTCTTCGGCGAGCCAAAAACTAATCGACTAGCGCCCATATCGCCAGCTAATCGCAAAAAATCAGCGAGGTATTGACGTGTTTCATCACGAAGCTCGCTTGATTCAAACATTTTGAGATCAGGTCGCGCAAACAACATCGACTGAAAAGCTACAATCTCAATATCGTATTTCTTCCACCATTCGATATACTCATTGATCTGTTCAATAGTAGCCTTAGTTGGATCACTCCAAATCTTAGTTGGCGCAATCTCAATATAACGCACGCCAAGCTCTTGCAGTTTTGCTGCAACGTCCGCCTCTTCTTCGTTAGTCCAGGCAATATTTGATATAGCTAATTTCATATTCATATGATGATTATATCACTACTAATCCTAAAGACCACACTGTTCTTTAATATATTCAATCTCCTGACCAATAACATGCGAGCCTAGAGGGCCGCCCATCTCAAGCGATACCCAGCCACCGTACTTAGCCTTCTTAATGGCTGTTATGTAATCCCCTTGGGGAATTTCTGGCGCAAGCGAAAGTCGCGCTAACCCTGGAGCACTAATATCGATACCGCGCACATCATACCCGCTAACAGTCAAACTTAGACCTTCAGGACCATCCTTAGCACCATACATTGCTGCCGTATCGGGATGAATTCCAAAACCCGGATTATCAACACGATTAGCTAATTCCATAGCATCATTTAAGTTTTCGATAAATTTATTACCATAACCCGATAATGGCTCGAACGCTATTTGAGTACCATTATCATAAGCCACGGTAGCAACCCTACCAAGTAATTCAGACGCCAAATCCATAGCCTGCTCACCACTCAACTCACTCGGGTTGCGTAATCCAGGTGAACCAAACGACATTGAATCCGCACCAATTTTACCAGCAAGTATAGCTTGACTTTCTAAATGCTCTGCTAAACGATTACGCTCATTCTCACTTCCAAAAAGTAACATTCCCTTAGTTCTATAAGTCAAAGACTGAAATCCAAACTTTCAACCCAAGATCGCCAAGTCGTTTAGAATAATCTTCAGCATCTTGCCCCATCTTTTCAATACAGTCCTTACGATCCTGCCCAGAAAGGTCGGTAATTTCCGGTAGGTGTGGCCAGATAGTTGGAGGCGCAACTACTATTCCATCAAGTCCACTCTGATATACACAATTTAACGCTGCTTGTTGGTCTTCACCAAAAGCGATGTTTGATATTGCTAATTTCATTGAATCTACAGACTTCATATTTATATTATAGCATAATTACCTACTTCTTGCAACAAACTTTTTAATGTCATCTAACTCTTGTTCTTTTGTATAGAGATATTCTCCCTCACCTCCATAAACAGACGCGTATTTGCTGTGCATATCCCAATATGCAGGATTTATCCCCTCTGGTTTGTTGGTAAAATCTATACCAAAAGCAACCTTCGCAACTTCCTGTGTGCTGACTGGCGGCGTAGCAAGGTTAACTAATGGTAAATTATTCTCCAAAGCAATGTTAATATCTCGCCAGATGTTATCAAGATTATAATATTGGTACATACCATCAGCATGTATTTTTCAACCATATTGTTATTCATCAGATCATAAATAACATTCTTCTTCAAACCGTCACCAAATAAGCCCGGCAAGCGGACAATAGTCGTGTCAAAATTCTCGCGACAAAATTGCTCAAGGTAATACCTGTTAACTCCGTATGGCAATAGACCTTCTGTTTCAATGGGCGTATCTTCATTGGCACCATTTGGATTTTTATAAACTCCAACTGTTGAAATTAGCACAAGTTTCTTAATTTTCGCCTTTTCGATGTGCGATATAAAATCTTCAATTTCTGCATGATCAACCTCTGGCTCTTGATTAATTCGCCACATCTCAGCACGATTCGCAGCGCTAACCACGAGATCATACTCTTTACCTTCAATATCAGATATGTTCTTACTATTATAATAATCGTCAAACTCGTGTTGGTTCTTAATATTTCCACCAACAAATCCAGTGTATCCAATTAGTGCAGTTTTCATTAATATAATTCCTCCTATATTTATTATAGTAGATTTTATATAAAAGACATAACACTAGTTAGTATAGACATATCCCTGATATCAATTTAGAATAGTTTAAGTAATATGAATATACGTAAGACTCTAAGTAATATAAATCTTAAACGAACGTTGCTTTTTACTGCAGTATTTGTAAGCGTCGTTTACATACTAGTTTTTTTGTAATTTTTCGCTACGCTTGCGGCATTGGGAAACGGCTTAGCTATGGATTCGTATGCAGCCAATGGAACTTTCCAATTATACAACCCGCTCCGTCGCCTACTGGACGGTGAAGTTCTGGCACGAGATTTCCCATTCTTTCACGGAGTCGGAGTTCCACTTCTTCATTTTCCATTATTTTATATTATGGGACACAATTTATTCGCCGTGGAAGTTGCAAAATTGTTAGTATCGCCAATATTATTCCTCGTTTCGTCCTTTTTTCTGTTTTGGGCTTATTTTAGAAATGTTAAAAAATCCATCTTCGCAACTAGTATATTCACAATAATCTCTATTGACGCTATTGACGCTATTTGGGCAGGCAATTCTCTTCTCGGCCTCAGGACAACATTTCCGTTTATCGCTGCAGCTTTCATGTTATGGCGTCCAAATTGGCAGATGACTATTGGCAAAAATAAAATTAACCTCTATTATCCTATTTTATATACAATTATGGGACTTTCTGTCGCGTGCGGCACTGAACAAGGACTAGCCTTTATTCTTGCTTACGTTATCATTAAAGCCATTCGATACATTCGCTCAAAAGAAACCACAAAGAAAAAGATGATGATATTTTTCGGAGAGTTGTTTGGTGTGACAATTGTAACTTACGCCGTACTATCAATTATGACGCTCGGTCATGCACACGACGCGCTTCGTTACGCATTGATTGAAGTTCCTAAAGACCAAGGGTGGTATTTTGGGGCTCCTCCAAATAGTTTTCTGCAATTAAATACCCTTGACCAGCTCATCACAAAAAGAATGTTACTTTATATGTTACCTGTTATGATAGGTGGAGTTGCCGCATATATAATAAGCATAAAGAAAAAGATATTATCCAAAAAAGAATTTTCCACCTTTTCTATATTATTGCTGTATGGAATTATAGTGTTCGCTGTCTCCATAACTGGCTATTGGGCGCCTGGCGCACAACTTATACCATTAGAAAGAGCTGCAGGGTCTATTCTTGTAATGGTCTTAATTTACGCAGCGGATAAAATAATCCGAACAAAGAAGCCGAACGTTAATGCTATAAATAAGAAAATTTCGTTTATGGCATTCGGATTACTATTCGGCTGCGTAGTTGCTATTGGATACAACGCAGCAATATTCCTACAAAAAATTAGCTGGATGCCAGTAAAACACATTGTCACCGAATCAAGGAAGGCTAGACACTCTACTGACGACTCTGAATACGTGAGTGTTACGTGGAAAAAGCGATTAGAGGCTTTTGCGCCGTACATTAAAAATGGTGCTAGTATCTGGTCTACTTATACCAGCGTTTACGACTCTATTCACAAGCAGAAAAACGGATCTTCAGGAGGTGAAGACTACATTATACATGCATTAGGTCCCGATAGAAGAGATAAATACACTAAAGATTTTATAGAGCAGAAACCCGATTACGTCATAACATTAAATCCGTCATATTTCGTTTACGAAGAATGGCTATGGTCGCGTCATTGGCAATTTTACAAAGAACTTTTGAATAATTATACCGTAATTGCGACAAATGATTCTCACGTATTATGGAAACGCCAATCTGATAACGCAAACCAGAAAACCACAATACACCCAGAACGTCGCGTACAAAAATCTTCAAGCGGAGATTACGTCATTAATGCCGGCACTGGCAATAATATTAGAGTGTTTGAGATATCTGTGCGTTACAAGGCAAAAAGTACCTTGCCTATGACCTCTAAGTTGCCAAGATATCTATTGGAAATATCTGGATCGTCGCTACAGGAATATCCAATATCACTGCCACCGTATAACACCAGTTGGAGTTTTCCAATAGCGCTAGGACCAAATGACTCATCTGTACGAATCTCACCTAAAGCCTACAGTTTGATACCGGGAGTTTCGTTCGAAATACAAGACATATCTTACCGCGAGATACCCGTTAAAGAAGATAACTTATATATCTATAAGAGTAACTTCTGCTTACATAACGCCGATAAATGCACAGAAACCAACAAGCACTAATTGTGAGTGATTCTATATTTGATTAACAATATTATCGTAAACGGACTATTTTTAGGTTTGCGATATTTTCCAGCTACCGCACGAAGTAGTACGTTCATAACGTGCATATTACCCTTGATTGGACTAATCTTCGTTGGCGTCTTGCCCTTCTTCGGATATGTTCGCACAACTGGCGTTTCAGCTGTTTTATATTGCTTACGACGACTACTTTCAATAGCGAGATAATAATGAAGTTCGTAAGTTTGAAATATATCACGAAATACAGCAATATCTGAATCTTTGAGCAATTTCGCACTATAAGCACGGAATCCATTTGTCGTATCGGTATGTCTTTTTCCAGCCGCAAGACTTATCAACGGCGCGTGAACAAGATGAAGACCAACTTCCCTCGAGAGCGGCGTATTTACAGCCTTACCGCCTGGTATAAATCGTGATCCTTGGACGTGATCATATCCTTGGTCAAGCAATTTAATGAAGTTAGGAATTCTTTCTATACTATCCTTACCGTTTCCATCAACGACCACAACGCCCTCATAACCCTCAGAGAGAGCCCAAGCAAACGCCATTCTCATCTGCGCGCTCAGTTTACCCTTACCTTTTTCGTCAATAAAGCTCGCACGTCTTGAGACTTTAGAAAATCAATCCCAAGCGACCCGTCAGTACTTCCGCCGTCAGCCACCACGATATCGATTTGGTCAGCCAGTGGTTTCATCTTCTGTAGCTGTTTTTGGATGCGCTCCCCTTCATTGATAACAAAAACACACACGCAATATTTATGCTTCTTCTTGTTTATCTCATCAATTTCAAAATCTGGGAACTCCCATTCTGGATGTAATTGATTTATTTTCTCAGAAGTTATTTTACTCATATTATTACTCCGAAAGATTTTTCCTTTCCGTATCGGCAATAGATACCGTACTGCTTAATTCATCCATCACTATATATGAAGCATCGTCTCGCGCCTCTTTAAGTATTTTTCCAACATATTCCGCTAATACAACCAAAAACATAAATAGCAAGAAAAACATCACAGAAAGTTGTAAGGACATAGTTGTCCATCCCGCAGCCACGTCGCGCTTAAATACTGATACGCAAACAACGTATAATGCGTAAATTAGATTAATAACACTAGCACCGACGCCAACCCACGACATAGCCCTTAGCGGTTGAGTGGAGTGGCTAGCTGCTATATCTATAGCCTCCAACACTCCCGTGCGCAGTTTACGTGTCTTTACTGGATCTATTTTTACTTCATAGCGATATTCTGCGCATTTATATCCAATTTGACGAATCAAATGACGAATATGTCCATCGTGCCTATTTGTAGTAGAAACAGCTTTTACTGCGCGCCTACTGAGTGCGATAAAATATGTAGCGGCAGCAGGAATGTCAACACCGAGATATCGACGGTTGTACCAATAAAATGTTCGCCTACCTAAATCATCTTTCTTCGTGTGGTTAGTTGCTATTCCATTAACGATGTCATATTTCTTGTTTTCTTCGACGATAGAAGGTATGGCGTCTATCGGATCAATCGCCGGGTTAGTCAGTACTACATAATCTCCGATAGCCCCCTGAATGCCAGCCATAAGAGCGATATCATAACTATATTCCCTAGATAGACGAATTAAGCGTATGCACGGCAATACCTTCAATATATCTATTACTTCTTTTGCAACTTCTGGCTTCAATTCATTATCTATCACGATGATTTCGTAATTTTCATAACTACCACCAAGTAATTTCGATAAATCCGTTAAATATTCGCTCAAGCCAGTATAGTTACGATCAACTCCAACTACAACAGATACAAAAATATCTTGTTTCTTTACGGTTTTATTAGTTTGCTTTTTCTTGACCATATATCCTCCTCAACTCCTCAAAAGCATCATAAATATTATCTAATTTTCCACCCATAATACAAATATATCCATCATTACCAAAGTCATTTCTGAACAATATCGGACGACTATCATCGTCTTCGCTCTTCACCAAAACTGTCTTCACTTCAACGATAGATTCGCGATATTTCATATCTTTCAAGGCTGGAATAAACCTCACAACATCATTATACATCTGCCTATAATTTGATTTAAAGGGGCGATTTTTCAAATATGCATGAGTTTTAATACGCTCGGCGCTAGTATTTTCATCATCAATCCACGATTCATGTGGCGTGTAACGAACGTGTGAAAGAGTATATAAATTCTTCGAAGGAAATGGCATAATCGAGAAAAACGGACCATCCATCACCGTTATACTAAAATCCTTAAGCTGCCGAGGTAACTCAACAAGACACATCTCGGTAATTTCATGCTTAAGCCCAACTAGCGGTAAGCCAGATGCACGATGTAGCGTATTAATATTTGAGTAAGTACAGTTTAAAACAAAATCCGCTTCATAATTATCACGATCAGTAACAACATTTATTTTACCCGCGCCGCCAGCAGGCAATTCAATTTTACTGACAGATTCTCCAGTATGAATACTAATGCCCTTATATTTATTAATGCGCTCCACTAAAAGCTCTCTTAGCTTGCGTGAATTGAACGCGTATTCTTTAACCTTAAAAACCTCTTCAATCAACGACGGATTAAACATTTTTTCTATATCATGCGGAGCACGCTCAATTTCAGAACCAATCTTCTCACAAAAATGTTCGAATTGCTTAGCGTTCACCTTTGAAAGATGCTTAGCAATTCCATAATATTTCTCAAAATTAGATACTACAGCTGGACCGTATTCATCAACAAACTGGAAAGTTAACCGCTGAACGAAACCCAGTCAAAACGCTACGAGGATAATGATATCCATTATGGATGCGCGCCTGATTCACATAAGAAGCCCTATCCATCAACGCAGTTTCTTTCTCGATAATAATTATATTGTCTACACCAAGCTCTTCGTGCAGATATAGTGCTATCCTTAGCCCATAAAATCCACCGCCAATAATAACTGTACTATTCATACTTCACCGTCCTTTTTACTACATAATCAGCCCACAACCCAATCAATACATATACGAACAATAGTAGAGGTATGTAGAATATAATGCCGTTTATGTGAGCGTGCGGCAATGCGTGCCCTGGCATAAGAGCAAGCCAACAAAAAGCTCCAATAACAGAGAAATTCATAGACCAAAGGAAAGGTCTGCTATATTTCTTGCCAATAATCTTTCTGGAGCTAAGAATAATCAAATACCCAAGGATAGTCCAGAATAGAATAGACTGTATAAACTCGCCAAACATACCATTAATATGTACAGGCAAAGTAATTGCTGGAAGTAGCAAATAATTGACGACATTTACAATAATATACTTATACGTTTTTCCGCTATTATTAGCCATATTGTCCAGGTTAACTAATTGATTTATGAAGTTGTAAGTTTCAGGTCGTAAGATTTTAAAGTTGCCGACGGCGTATGCTCTCATAGAACGTATACCAGAAATTCCCCTATCTGACGCCCTGGCGTTTATGGCACTTGCGGCTTTATCGGACGATCCGTAATAATCAGTAAGCGACACAAAGTTTACCCAATAAGCACCGAAAAACGCAACAACCGTAGCAGCAAACACGGGCACTGCTTGCTTCCAAAGATTAATGATTTTCACGTTTTTATGAACTAATTCAAAGAATATTATAGGAACTAATACGGATATAGCGATTGTCGATACATATTCATATCCATTTAGCAGCTTGAGGAACATAGCTACAGATTCAATAATGTAAAATAGCCAAAGTTTTTTTGATTTCTTAAAATATTGATAGCCAACGAAAGATATCACAAACGGAGCTATTAGCATCGGTTCTATCCAATATATATTACGAGCATACCCAGCAATCCAAGGACTAAACGCCAGCATTACAACAAAGACAGAAGCGGTAATTCCGCCAAACAGCACTCTTATTTTTGAACAACTAAGGCTAATAAAAATGCAGTAAGCACAGCCAGGAATATAGATACTCTTTTGATGTAAGCTGGGATTTTGGAGGCATCATTAGGAGATAACCCAGCTATAACCCTCGCTTGTAAACCGTATTGAGATACATAAGGTTTTACCTGAGATGGATTACAATCTTGGCTCATCATTATTTTATTGTAATCTTTACTGTCGACTGCTATTAACGGACCTTTATAATCATATTTATTTTTGCAATAAGCAGTTTTCTCTACTATGGCAGACGAATCTTTCTGAAAACCGTCAAACCAGCCGTTCCATAGTCCTGTTCCAAAAAAATTACCAATAAATGATATTGATAATATAAACCAGACTACAAAAAAGAAAACTACCCCAGGTTTATTCTTACTCCACTCTTTCATTACAAATATCATAATAGCACAAAATAGACTAAAGAAGCTACCTAGTCTATAATCTGAATTATGAATAAGAAAGATTGTGTATTGTCTATTATTATAACTGCCCACCACGAAGGTCTTGTTGCGCATAAGACTATGAAATCAGTCGAGCGTGCTGTAAAAAAAAATTGAGAAAGCGTCTATATCTTATGAAGTGATAGTTTCTATAGACAGAGGTGATGATCAGACTATTGATTATTTCAATAACTATACCGGCCTGCCTATACACGTATATCAATGGGATCATGGAGATCTTTCAAGTTCGCGAAATAGCGCCATAAAAAAAGCGCATGGTCAATTTGTTTCTTTTATCGACGCCGATGATTTAATGAGCGAAAATTGGCTACATGACAGTGTTCAATTGCTATTAAAAAAACCTTACGGGAAATATGTTGCCCACAGCGCTTATACTATAGAATTCGAGGGCGCGGACTCTATTGTCCAAAAAACTGGCTACACCACTAAGGACCAAGATATCTTATTGAGTGTTCTATCTGGACGCTGGAATTCCGTTATCATCGCACCGATTACGCTTCTTAAAAAATTCCCGTATGCACCAAATAGCCCAGGATATGGATATGAAGACTGGTACTTAAGTTGTTGCTTGATTGAAAATGGCGTAAAAAATATTCTCATTCCACAAACAGCAATATTTGTACGCCGCAAGTCATCAGGATCAGAGTGGGCACGCCAAAAAGCTAGTCGATCATTACTGCACGCCCACTCAATATTTAAGCCGTCCAATTTTCGCTCTATAGACATCAACAAAATCCACGTTCCTCAATCAGAGCAACACCGTCAAACAAAAAACACAATCAAAGAATTAATCATAAGATCGCGCATACCGTTAGGATTGATCCGCCGACCCCTGGCTATAATACGCCGTGGACGTAGTACATTACTGAAACGACCAGCGCATTCACAAACTGCAGAATCTATACCAAAATGGCTGAAAACAGAATGGAAAGCTCTTCACTCAATAGAAAAAGAAATTTTTCCACCATCACCGCTACCAAGCACATACCACACAATCACCGACGATCATTATCGAGTTGGTCTTGCGTATTGGGAAATATGTAAGGAATTACGAAGTGACAGCTATGATTATGCCCTATTTGTACCCTGGCTTAAGAGAGGTGGCGCAGATTTATTTGCCGTCAATTACGCAAACACCGCAGCTTCAATAGGAAAGAAAGTGCTCGTTATCTCCACTAATGAAGTTCCTGCTGACTATTCAGAATGGAGGTCGCAGCTAGATAAGAAAATAGATTTCTTACAATTTGGGACAATAACTCGGTTCTTTAGTATTGACCAAAAATACAGACTACTTGAACAATTGATCGAAAACACCAATGTTGAAACTTTACACATTCTTAATTCCGAGCTGGCTTATGATTTTGTGCGTGATCACGAAACATACATAAAAGCTACCAACAAGCGAGTAATAGCTACTGCATATAGTCAGAGTACTGATGAGACAGGACGAATTTTTGGATTTTCGCACAGTCACATACCGCAGGTATATCAACTTCTTGATTTAATTACGACAGATAACGAAGCAGTAAAATCTATGTGGGTCAATGAATATGCCTACGATCCTCAAAAAATAGTCGTACATCATCAACCACTGACAAAAAATCATTATCCTGTAGTAGACAAATTACCGAATAGCCGTAGAATATTATGGGCTTCTCGATTGGCGCCAGAAAAATTGCCTAAATTAGTATCGGAAATTGCAAACCTTCTTCCTGAAGACGTCCATATAGATATGTACGGAGATCCTTCACCAGAGTTTCCTGCAAATAGTCTACCGCCGCATCCACGTGTTCATTATATCGGTGGATTTAACGGAGTGGCATCTCTGCCAGCTGAAAAATATGACGCCTTTCTATATACCTCACTTTTTGACGGTATGCCAAATACACCAGTTGAGATAGCTTTGCGCGGACTGCCAATAGTTGCAGCTAGAGTTGGCGGACTTCCTGACTTTATAGGTGAAAACGGTTTCATAGTTGACGATATCACTAATCCAAAAGCATATGCGAAATGTATTAAGCAGACTCTGGATGATATAGAATCATCATTCCATAAAGCCAAAAACTTGCGGGAGAAAGCATCCCGCGAGTTCTCGGAAGATTCGTTTATAGGCGAAGTTAAGGATATGCTCTCAAATAATTAAGGAAGAACCCTCATCTCAGTCTTCACCACCTCTTGTCCAGTCTCGAGAGGTGGTGTTTTGTAGTCTTGCCACCTTCTACCGTCAAATGTAGAGAAATATGCGTTATATGTACCTACTGGGAATGGACGAGTTGCTTTGAATTCTAACTCTTGATTTGACTGAATTGTTGATGGAGAAAGACATCCTAGATCGTAGTTTTGCCCGCTTTGGTTACGCAGGATTAGACAAGTGTACTCACTGGTTGTTATTGGTTGATTAGAGGAGTTTTTTAGTTTGAATGTAGTTGTGACTGAATCGCCAGAACGAGGGTTAGCGCTAGAGAATGTTATACCTTGAGTGAGTGTTAAGCTAGGGAGAACTGTGAAGGTGGCGCGAGAAGACTCCTTTCCTGTAAGTCCTGGAGGATAAGCTCCTTCGCGCCATACTCCATTGTCATAAAGCGAAAAGAACGCTTCATATTCACCAGGTTCATTAAACGTACGACTCAGAGAGAAGCTTGATTGGCTCTTAGGTGGAATTCCACCAGTAGGCAAACATCCTAAATCATAGTTACCACCCTGTCGCCTGCGAATGATGTAGCATAGTTGTTGATTATGATGAGATACACTAGAGCTAAGATTCTCTAACTTGAAAGTACCCGTTAGCTGCTCGCCTACATGTGCAGTAGTGCTACTAATTGATAGTCCTTCAGAAAGAACGACGTCAGGAAGAACCCTCATCTCAGTCTTCACCACCTCTTGTCCAGTCTCGAGAGGTGGTGTTTTGTAGTCTTGCCACCTTCTACCGTCAAATGTAGAGAAATATGCGTTATATGTACCTACTGGGAATGGACGAGTTGCTTTGAATTCTAACTCTTGATTTGACTGAATTGTTGATGGAGAAAGACATCCTAGATCGTAGTTTTGCCCGCTTTGGTTACGCAGGATTAGACAAGTGTACTCACTGGTTGTTATTGGTTGATTAGAGGAGTTTTTTAGTTTGAATGTAGTTGTGACTGAATCGCCAGAACGAGGGTTAGCGCTAGAGAATGTTATACCTTGAGTGAGTGTTAAGCTAGGGAGAACTGTGAAGGTGGCGCGATTACCAGCACTGGCGTCCGTAGCTACAGGATACTGAGCTTCTGTCCACGTCCTACCACCGTCAAGAGTCCCGCTAATTCTTGCTCGATACAGTCCTTCTTCACGCGGTAAAAACTCTTTATTGTAATTGTATACAGCGCCTGGAGATAATTGATTAACCGTGTCAAAGACGACGTCAGCATTCTTTCCGCTTGGACTTGTTATGGCTAAGCCAAAGTAACCAAGATCAACAGGTTTGGCACTATTATTTTTTACCTGAAAGCCCACGTTAACTGATTGATTTTTATGAATGCGCGAAATCTGCGTCGTGACAGCAGACACTACCGTTGGAGGCGATTGAACAAATGTTGTTACTTCACGAACATTTCCCGCTGAAGATTCTGGATAATTGTCGCTCCACCCACTACCATCACGATAATTACTGATCCAAAACTTATAATCACCTTCTTTATCTAATCTAGTTGACGCTCGATAAGTATATGATTGCCACGGCTCAAGAACAACGCGCTGGCTGCCAAAATCGTAATTATTCGAATTGCTATCCCGACCCGCAATTACCATCACACCTAAGTCGCGACGCTGATTAGTGGAATTACGAATAGTGAAAGACGCTGTTATTTCCATATTCGTAAACAATTTGATCCAGTTTTTTCCGTATTTATGGATAATGGCGAATCAATTTTGACAGAATTCAACGGAGAACCGAACCACTCATTGAAGAACCTCCAGAAGTTTCGATTGCCATAAGCTCCACAATGTGCAGTTCCCGTACCAGCATCCAAAGACCCTTGATTCGGCTGATATGGCGTGTAGTTATACAGACTCGCGGTCGCTTGATTTCAATATATACCCAACTTCCGCCACAAGCTGCATCTGGATTGTATTGGATATAGTTGGTTCGACCCGCCTTGTAACGATATTCATTTGGTCTATTCGCGTAAAGTCGTAGTTGGCGCGCAGCCATACGCAACTGGTTGTATAGTCCAGCATATTCGCTTGAACAATTTGCAGTATTTCCTGGACCGTTGTCCGGGCAAGCAAATCCCATGGCATATTTATATTGGCTCTTTAAAGGCCACGAGTCAGTAAATAAAGACCCCTGTTCCTTCTTCAATATCACTAACATAATCTGTGGGTTAATGCCAAATTCTTTTGACACATTCCAAATAATTTGTGCGGTAGATAATCCACCACTAAACCAGCCGCCGCCTTTTTCAAATGAGGTTTCTTTAGTATTTGGATTCTCGTGATAATTACGCAGACAAACATACGGCGGACCATGCCAGCCACGGTTAACAGCATATTGCGCTCGCGTACCGCCACCATATTCAGACCGTCCAGTTCCCCATGTATCACAGGCAGGAGTGTGGTCATTTATAAAATTCTGGATATCTTGAACGCTAGCAAACGTATTTGTATCATAAAAAACATTATCATCAATAATCCTACCGGCATTCCAAGGAGATAGCGCTCCAGTCCTCGGCCAAAAAATAAACCCTAAGACAATAACACCCACCACAGCTAACGTGCAGCCAAAATATTTTAATCTCGTCCACTTCGTACGTCTTATTTCAATCACCGCAAGCCCTCCTTACGGAATGACGGATTATTCGAAGACTCTCCTGTATACAATTTTGATGAATAACTCACCTTTACTGATATATCTACTCCTGACGGCAATTCCGACAATGACACCTCAATCATATGACAACTCGTCGAACTTGGACCAGCAAATGAACTAGATTTACGAGAAATACTTCCGCCAGCCCAATATAGTGTAAATTCACAACTGCCACCGTTCTCAACAATGGAGTTAACTCCTCCATCAATCTGTAAATATTGCTTATCTGCGCTTAATCCATATCCGCTCACAATTGGAACTACTGATTTTTTTGACCCTGACGACTGCTGATCTTTAGTATTAATTGGTTTATCGGGACTATATCCATCACGTTTTTCGGGCTTCGTACTATTGTCGTCAACTTTCTTAGAGTCTTCTTTTTTATCTGTAGACTCTTTTACTACGGAATTATTAGCGTCAGTATTATTGTGTTGCGGCTTGTAAATATACGCAACTGTAGCACACACTACTAAAGCTAAAGCTAGCGTAGAAGCAAGTATAATTCTAGTTTTTTTCTTCATTTTTTGTTTGATTTTCACGATACAATCTCTTGTTTTATTTTATTGCTTATAATAATAACATTTCTGTAATAAGATTTCAACGCGGCTATAAAATGTTATAATATCACATATGGTAAAAAAGACTTCTGAAGATAAAACACCGCTAGTATCAATTATTACTGCGACTTATAACGATGAATTGTATATAGAAAATTCTATTCGCTCTGTTCTATCTCAGGACTTTACTGATTTTGAATATATCATCATAAACGACGGCTCCGTTGACAATACAAAAAAAATCGTTCAGCGCCTTCAAAAAGAAGATAGTCGCATCCGCCTTATTAACCAGCAGAATAAGGGTCTCGTTGCTTCGCTTAATCGTGGTATAAATGAAGCCAAAGGAAAATATATCGCTCGAATAGACGGGGATGACGAATGGCTGCCTCATAAACTAAAAACTCAGGTTGATATGCTGGAGAATGATGACGAGTTGGTTCTTGTTGGCGGTGGCGCAGAAATCATTAACCAAGACAGCGTACCTACTGGTTTTATTATTAATGTTACTCGCGACAAAGACATTCGGCTTGGTCTTTGTATTTTTAACCAATTCTGTCATTCGTCAGTAGTTTATCGTAAACAAACAGTAGTTGAAGCGGGTCTATATCCTAATACGTGTCCAGCTGAAGACTACGATTTGTTTAGCAGTTTTGCTAAATATGGCAAACTAGCTAACATCGCTTATCCTGTTTTTAGATATAGAATTAGCGATGGCAGCATATCAGCTCGAAGACGCGACGAACAAAATCTCCTTGCTAAAAAATTATCGTATCGCAGCTGGGATACTATTTCCCCAGAGGTTACATCTAGATCAGAAATCAAACAGTCTTTTAATTACTATATGAAAAGTTCGGTTACTGACGACTTTGGGATAAGCCTTAAACATGCGTATATATTTATACTAATGCGCGTCGGGTATCGTATGATTAAAAAAGGCAATGTTCTACAAGGACTACATCAATTGTGGAATATAGCATCGACTGGGCGAACTGCCGCCAGAATAGTCGTTAAATGGGGTCTTGATATTATTAAAATCAAGCTTCACCCATCAAAATAAATTTTCTCTATATTATTTCTTACTAGTATGCCACTTGCGCGGAATCATAGTTAAGCCGCCAAATGAATGCTCGACTGCAGAAAAATCATTCGTAATAATAAATTCTTCAGCATGATACATCACGTCATACTTCACGGTGCCGTTGTGATTGAGCAGATTAATATCAACATAATACGACCCTGGACCTAAATTTGCCTCAATATCAAGAGTTAATTTATTATCGCTAGGCAATTTAGGAAACCCCTCTCTGTTGGTGATAAAATTCGATACCAAATTGCTATCTTTACGATACAAATCCACCATAATAGCCTTAGTCTTATCATTATCCCATGACAAGTCAAGAGAAATCGTTTCTCCCACTTTAAAGCTGCGGCGCTTCTTGCCTGTTTTATCATATATGGCGGTTTTAATACTTTTACCTGTATATTGATGTTCTTGGTCTACAGCTTTATCTATTACAGCTTGATTGAGCCTACTATATTCATCCGCAACCTGCACTGGACTACCTTCTTTAATAATCTTGCCCTCGTGGATTAACACGGCTCGATTACAAAACTTTTTAACGGTATCCATATCATGCGTAACCAATATAACCGTTTGCTTGCTGGACTTGTATTGTTCAAAAACGTCTATACACTTACGTTGAAAAGCTTCATCACCAACAGCTAGCACCTCATCAAAAATCATAATATCATTGCGCGCTTTTATTGCTACTGAAAACGCCAAACGAACCTGCATACCCGATGAATAGTTCTTTAATTTCTGATCCATGAATGGCTCAAGCTCTGCGAACGAAACGATATCGTCATATATCAGTTCCATTTCCTTGCGCGTAAATCCAAGTAGAGCACCATTCAAAAAAACATTATCTCTACCAGATAGCTCTGGATTAAATCCAACCCCCAACTCTATAAAAGGCGTCAATTTGCCATTTATTTCAATGCTTCCGCTCGTTGGTTGATAAACTCCAGCTAGCATCTTAAGCATAGTACTCTTACCTGAACCGTTTCGACCAACAACACCAAAAAAATCACCTTGATTTACGTTAAAGCTAACACCATCCAACACTTTCTGAACTGTCTTTTTATTCTTCTTAACAATATTAACAAAGGCGCTTTTAATACTAGAATTCTTTGACTGTGGAAGAATAAATTCCTTATGTATATCTTTTACTACAATTGCAGGTTTTGTCATTTAAATGTCCTCCGCGAAAAATCGTTGTCTACGCTGAAAATACCAACTTCCTAAACCAAATATCACAATAACTATAATGATTGGAATAAACCACAACAACGGATTATGAAAAGTCTGCCAAATAGTTTGAGATGCGGGATTATTAGGCATTAAAGCGTGCCTGGCGTCTTGGATAATCTGCGTAATTGGATTTAAAAATGCAATCTTTTGTATGGCAGACGGCATAGAAGTAACCGCAAAAATAATACCGCTCGCATAAAGTCCTGCCTGCAATAAGATTTCCCATATATAAGCAATATCGCGAAATATCACATAAAGAGCAGAAAGCAGTAAGGATAATCCGACAGACAATATAAATAACTCAGCTATCGCTGGAATAAGTAGTAGCCACGAAAAAGTAGGAAATAAACCACTAAGAAATGCAAAAAGTATCACCACTATCATTCCTAAGCCGAGGTTAATAAGCGCCGACACACTGCTTGCAATAACCAGAAGATGTCGCGGAATTGCCACTTTGCGAATCAATTGCCCATTATCAACAACGGAACGCGTACCTATCATAGTAGCCTCAGAGAAAAAGTTCCACAACACAATTCCCATTAGCAACCAAACCCCATAAGATTCGATCCCCTTACTACCCTGAGGAAATGCATATGTAAACAACACATACAAAATACCAAACATAAACATAGGTTTTAAGAGAGACCAAACATATCCTAAAACTGAACTTTGGTATCTTACTTTAAAATCTGTACTAACTATTGCGCGTAAAATCGCCTCATTTTCTTTATTCACAAGAATACGCATCTCCTTACGATTATATCAAATTGCACAAAAAAGATATATACTCTATAGTATGAGTGCTTTACGAATCGTCTTAGTACGCAACGCCGCATCTTATGATTTCGGCGGGGGTGAGCGTTTTCCTATTTTCCTAGCAAAAGAACTACAAAAATTAGGACATTTTCCAATAATTCTAAGTCGCCATAAAAAGTTGCGCAATTACGCTGAGCACGAAAACATTCCATATTATCGATCTTGGTGGTGGTCTAAGCAAAATTGGAGCGGAAAAAATGCTCTGCTCGTGCCGTTTTATATATTGTGGCAATTATTGCTGACTATATATTACGCCATTCAGTTTAGTAGATTTAAAGCGGACGTTGTACACTTGCAAAGTAAAGATGATTTCATAGCTGGATCTATTGCAGGAAAACTTGTTGGTGCTAAAGTGATTTGGACTGACCATGCCGATCTCAAACATGTCTGGAAAAATATCTGCGTAAAACATAAGAATCCAACAGGCAAGTTGGTTGCGTGGTCAGCTCGCTTTACCGATGCTATAACCGCAGTCAGTAAAAGTGAGCAAACTCTTATTTCCAATAATCTACCCGCAAACTCGCCAATTCGCAATAAAATAATCGTTATTTATAATGGAGTTGAAGATCAAAAGCAAAAATACGAATCGCCTAAGAATACGGTATTTACTTTCTGCATATCCGGTCGCCTTGTTATAGACAAAGGTATTGGAGAAGCGATTACTGCTTTTAAAGAATTTAACGCTACGTATAAAAATTCACAATTAGTACTTATTGGTGATGGCCCTGACCGATTACAGTTTGAGCAACAAGCCAAAGGGCTACCCGTTACTTTTTATGGATATAAGACAAATCCCCTACCTTATGTCGCATCCGCTGACATATATCTACATCCAACATATCATGAGGGATTTAGCGTTTCCTTAATCGAAGCTAGTATGTTAGGTCTGCCTATCATAGCAACCGATGTTGGCGGAAATCCAGAAATTATTCACAATAATAAAACGGGGCTTCTCATTCCTTCTAAAAACGCATCAGCGTTACGGGATTCTATGAAAAAATTATATGAAAACGACGAGCTCAGAACCAGCCTATCTACGGCAGCTCGACAACAGTATCTGGATCTATTCGTATTTCACAACATAGTAAAGACGCAATTTATTCCTATATACGAAAATGGTATACTTTAATATATGAAGATTCGTATTGAAACTGCTGCATTAACTGCCCCAAATATATCTGGAGTAGGCCATTACACACGAATGCTCACTAACAGCCTGGCTATCTATTCTCCATCAAATACGGAAATATCCGCATTTTACTTTAATTTTCTTAGCAAGCATAAAGATCCCGAATTAAATAAAGCCGTCAAACACGAAAAGCATATTTTTATGCCGCAACGTTTGTTCACAAAACTTCAAAGTTACAATATTCCGCTGCCGTATGATCTATTTTCCTCTCGCGTAGACGTATCTATATTTCCAAATTTTGATCTATGGACAACAGCAAAATCCTCCATCTCCGCCGTAGTTATTCACGACCTTGGATATTTATACTTTCCTGAGACCATCGAGCAACGAAACTTGGCGCATCTTAGGAGATGCGTTCCTCGCTCTGCCAAAAAAGCCGATATCATCATTACAGTTTCAGAGTCAATCAAATCAGAGATTATCGCCGAGTACAAAGTCCCCGCATCAAAAATTATTGTAACGCCTATACCAGCAGACCCAATCTATTGCCAACCTAGCACAATAGACGTCGCGACCAAATACAACTTACCAACCAAACGATATATTTTTTCAATTGGCAATTTAGAGCCGCGCAAAGACTTACCGACAATGATATCCGCTTTTCGATCGCTACCAAAGGAAATTCGCGAAAAATATTCCCTAGTCCTAGCAGGTGGAAAAGGATGGAAAACGGAATCCACTGAGCTCGCTATAAAGGAAGCTCAAGCTGCAGGAGAAAATGTTATACGCCCAGGATATATACCTCAAGAAGACGTTCCTGCATTCTATCAACAGGCTGACCTTTTTTGTATGAGTTCCATCTATGAAGGTTTTGGAATGCCTATCGTCGAAGCCTTAACGAGCGGAACCCCTGTTGTCGCTTCAGACATCCCAGTATTACGTGAAGCTGGAGGCGATGCTATTTTATATGCTCAACCCAAAAATCCCGAAGATTTTGCTGAAAAGATTTTATCTATATTATCTAATCCGAACAGCCGTAAAGAAATGAGTGATCGTATGCAAGCACAGGTGCAAAGAATTTCGTGGGAAAAGAATGTAGACACCTTAATGAAGTCATTTGAAGAAGCTTTGAAATAGTTATGAAAACCATCACCCTTCTCATCCCCGTCTACAATGAAGAATACGTCTTGCCACAATTATTTAAGCGCTTGGACGAATTTACAAAAAACACGCCCGATTATCAATTCGAATTTCTATTTATAAACGACGGCAGCACCGATAAATCTTTTTCAATCATAGTCGAGCAATCGAAAAAAGATTCTCGAATTAGCTATATAAATCTATCGCGAAATTTCGGTAAGGAAATTGCGATGATAGCTGGAATTGACCACGTAAAAAGTGATGCTCTGGTGATTATTGATGCAGATTTACAAGACCCGCCAGAGCTCATCCAGGAAATGATTTCGTATTGGGAAGATGGTTACGATGACGTTTATGCTCGCCGCAACAACCGACAAGGCGAAACCTGGCTGAAGAAAAAAACCAGCCAATGGTATTACAGAATATTACAGAAATCGACCAACATCCCCATTCAGGTCGACACTGGAGATTTTCGCTTACTGGACCGCCGATGCATTGAGGCTTGCAAAAATTCCGTGAATCTCAGCGCAATACAAAGGCAATTTTCAGCTGGATTGGCTATAAGAAAAAAGAGATATTTTATAATCGCGACCCCAGATTAGCTGGTCAAACCAAATGGAATTACCGGAAACTGCTTAACTTAGCAATTGACGGAATTACCAGCTTTACTACCGCACCGCTACGCATGGCAACTATTTTTGGATTCATTGTTTCGTTTATTGCTTTTGTTTGGATAGTCTATCTTTTAGTTCGCCCTTTGTTCGGAGTCTCCACCGGAGCTGGCTATTCTTCCTTAATGGCAGTCATCTTATTCCTCGGGGGAGTTCAGTTATTATCTCTGGGCATAATTGGCGAATATGTAGGACGGATATTTATTGAAACAAAAAATAGACCATTATATTTAATAGAGGAGTATCATGCAGGAAATATTAAAAAAACACGCCGATAAATTAAGATTTCTTATCGTTGGTAGTACTAATACAATACTAGATTTTGGCATACTTTTTAGCCTAACAATCTTCTTAAATATCCCAAAAGAGTTTGCTAATTTCATATCAACATTCGTTGCCTTTTTGTTCTCATTTTTTGCAAATAAAAAATATACTTTCAAGTCAACATCCCAAAACTTGAAAAAACAATTTCTTTTATTCGCGATAGTTACATTGTTTGGTTTATGGGTAATTCAAACAATTATCATTGCTATTATTACACCGATATTCATAAACTTTGGATTAAATAAATCACTCGCTCTATTAATCAGCAAGCTGTCTGCCACAGTGGTCAGCCTCGTTTGGAATTACGTTCTATACTCCAGAATAGTCTTTAAAGACACTAAGAACTCTTCTGACTAATAATCAGACGTCGTTCGCGACCTTCACCTTCAGAATGCGTATCAATATCGCTATATTCACCAGCCAAGTGATGCACTGTCCAGCGATCAGCAGCATTCAAATCCACTACCTTTGACTCGCCAGTTCGACGGACTTCTTCAATCCAGCCGCGCGCCTTTTCGGCAATTTTTTCAGCATGCTGTTTTTTATAGTCCGCAATGTCCAAATTAACTCGAACAGTTGACGCTTCTTTATGATGAAGAGCTGTCGACAAAAGGTTCTGAATACTACGCAATGTTTCCGCATTTCTACCAATTAAAATACTACTTCGCTCGCTATGTGGAATTGAAGCTACAACAATTCCATCTTCGATTTTTACCGAAACTTCCAGATTCAAGTCAAAGAACGTTAGCAAATCCTCTAAATATTTTTTTACAAATTCAACCGTTTCAATTTGGTCCATAAATCCTCCTTAATCCTTAGCCTTGATTCGAGTTACCCTGGCCTCTGTAGCCTTTTTAACACGTTTGTCGATTTTTGTCGATGCTTTAGATTTTTGAGATGATTTTTTATCTGCAATTTCTTGCATTTCTTTAGAGTCTTGCTTGAAGATAATATAATTCTGGAGATATCCCACGGCGCTAGCTGTCGTCAAATAAAGCGCCAAAGCTGCCGGCAAATATACGATCACAAAGAACATCATTACTGGCATAAATTTCATCATTTTTCGCGTCATAATAGCATTTACTTCCGCCTGATCGGCCTCTTTTCCATCACCAGCCTCAGCTAAAATGTCACGCAATTTACGATTACTGTCGGATTGAGGTGACAATTGTTTTGAAGTTAAATATTGCAAATATGCCGCAACTGCCGCCAAAATAACCAAGCCAGCAACAATACCATTCTTTGATATCGCGTGTTGCGTCAAATCTATAATTCCCAGGAAATTCTGATTAAATTGATCTGGATTATTTACTAGATTATTAGCAACCGGCAGATTTTTCATAAAATCATAAACATATTTTCCTAAGTCGGCGCGGCTAGAAACGAAAATCTGCACCACTCGATACATCGCAATCAAAATTGGTAACTGAATAATCATAACGCCAATTGAACCAAAGGCACTGACGTTGTGTTTTTTATAAAGCTCCACCATCGCTAGGTTACGCATTTGTGGATTTTTTGCGTACTGTTTTTTAAGTTTTGCTAGCTCTGGCTGCATTTTACGCATTGCCTTTGCTTGATGAAGCTGCTTCTTAATTAGCGGCCAAAGTAAAAGTCTTACAATAATCGTAAAGATAATGACGCTAACACCAAAATCCGGAATCAGACTATAAATAGCCATTAGCAAATTTAAAATCGGTCGAACAATAAACTCATCAAAAAAACTCATGTCTTAATTATAGCAAAAAAGCGCCTATTTATACAGTTGAGCTTGAGAGAAAAGATTCTTTATTGTCTGTTTTAGATCTTTATGTGGCATCGATAAAACTTCCGCCGAAAATATAATAACAGCCACATCTTGGTCATTTTTCATATTAGGCAGTTCCAGGCGAATAATTTCATAAACACGTCGACGTATACGATTCCGGCGCACCGCTGATTTTAGGACTTTTTTACTAACAACAACCGCAAACCTGCTATGACTTCGATATGGGTTCTTCACATATTTTATCGTGGCTATAGACGAACGAACCGCTTGTCCATTTTTATAGACAAACTTAAGGCTGCCATGACCATGAAACCGATTACATTGTTGTAACATATTTTACAATTATATCAAAAAATCCCGCCTTCATCGACGGGATAATTTTTAGCTATCAATTAAATAGCAATTTTAGCGCGGCCCTTTAGGCGGCGGCGCTTCAAAACCATCCTACCAGCCTTGGTAGAAACTCGTGCCCTAAAACCGTGAGTCTTTGCACGGTGTCGGGTGTGTGGTTGAAATGTTCGCTTTGGCATATCAATAAATAGTATATATTCTTTCAGTACTTTTTGCAAGTCGACAATGACTTTTCCACTATCGACGTATATTTTTCCACAGTTTTAACAGATGAGAATTTTAGTTGTGGAAAACTCTACCCCTGTTTTGAATAGTAACCTTTCTACTCCGTTTATACTTGTGGAAAACTCCCCTTATTTGCTATAGTAAAGACAGTTAACAGAATTTGAGGGAGTAATTTTCGTGGATAGTCATGCGGTTTGGCAGGGTGTTTTAGGTGAGATTGAAGTAACTGTATCGTCTTCGTCGTTTACTGCGTGGTTTAAAAATACCAAATTGGAAATAATCTCCGACAAAGAAGTTCTTATAATTGCGCCGAATATTTTTGCTAGAACTCAACTTGAAAAGCGATTTCACCCGCAAATATTAGAGGCCTTGGCTCACAACGGCATTAATGCACCGTCTATTTCTTATAACGTCGAATCTAGCAATAAAAAACCGCGCGTTAATCGTGAAGTTGATAAAAGTGGACAACAAGAAACAGCGAAGCCGCTGATTTTACCATCGAGGAAATCCCATTCTAGTAATCTTAACCCCAGGTATACCTTTGACAACTTCATCGTTGGCTCAAGTAACGATTTAGCCTATGCTGCCTGCCAAGCGGTCGCCGCACATCCAGGAGAAAAATATAATCCGCTCTATCTTTACGGCGGCTCTGGACTTGGTAAGACTCACTTAATGCAGGCTGTTGGTAACGAGATAGTTAAAAAACAACCTTCGGCGCGCGTGCTTTACATCACTACGGAAACGTTTGTTAATGAATTTCTGGATTCTATTCGTTTCAAGAAAAAAGGTTTTTCTGATAAATATCGCAACGTCGATGTCTTGATTGTCGATGATATGCAATTTATCGCCGGGAAAGAAAAAACTCAGGACGAATTTTTCCATACATTTAACGATCTTCATCAGAACAATAAGCAAATTATCATTAGCTCAGACAAACCACCAAAAAGCATTCCTACTCTAACCGATCGTTTGCGCAGTCGATTTGAATGGGGTATGGCAATTGATATTCAGATGCCTGATTATGAAACTCGTTGCGCTATCGTTAAAGCAAAAGCTGAACTCAGCAACACTGAACTAGATTCCGATGTCGTAGAATATCTGGCGACCAACTTTAAGACGAACATTCGCGAGCTGGAAGGTGCTTTGAATCGACTGCTTGCTTATGCGGAAATGCAGAATTTCACGCCTGATTTAGCGGCAGCTGAAGGAATTTTGGGAGATATTAAACGCAATAGACCGCAACATATAACCGCCAAACAGATAATTGATAAAACGGCACGCTATTATAATATTGATGTAAAAGATATGTGCTCATCCAGACGAGATAAATTTATCGCGATGCCAAGACAAATTGCGATGTTTCTTCTACGCAGTGAACTGAAAATGAGTTTTCCGAAAATTGCCCAAGAGCTTGGACGAAAAGACCACACGACCGCTATGCATTCAATTGAAAAGATTACTAAAGAAAGTCTTACTAATGTCAGTATTCGCGAGCAAATTAACGATATTAAGGATAAATTATATGTTCATTAATTGTGGAAAAGCTGTGCAGATGTTGTGTTTTTGCGGCGACTTACCAACACACAGATCTGTGGAAATAAATCGACAAGTCGGCGAGCGGTGGAATAATACGCAAATATCCACTATAAAGTCCACAAATAGCACACAGAGTTTTCCACCTATTCTATCACCACTTCACCCCTGTTTGAACACATTTTTTACCCAGTTTCCACAGCACCTATTACTATTAAGACTAATTAAAAATTAAGGAAAGTATAATGAAAGTATCAGTCACTCAAGAAAAACTTGCAAAAGCACTTAATCTAATAAAAGATATCGCATCAAGTCGCAATGAACTACCGATATTGAATAATATTTTATTGCGTACTGATGGAGGAAGATTATTGATTGCTGGAACGAATTTGGAAATTGCTTCCACTCAATACATTGGCGCGAAAATTGAAGATCATGGATCTATTACAATCCCTGCCCGATTGGTGTCAGAATTCATTACAAACCTACCAAGCGGTCCGGTGGAACTTGAAACTAAAAACGAGCATTTGCATATAACTTCAGGAAAATTCTCATCAGTTATCAATGGCGTGGTAGCTGACGAATATCCTGAGCTGCCTACAATTGACGAAAAAACCGCTATGCAATATGAAATTGACGTTGAGGATCTTAAGAAAGCCATAGTCCAAACGAAGTTGGCTGTTAGCTCTGACATCACGCGAGCGGTGCTAACGGGAGTTTATTGGTATAATTATGAAGGATCACTATACTTGGCTGCTACTGATGGCTACAGGTTGGCAGAAAAACGTCTGATAAAGTCAGACAATGAAGTGTCGGCTATTATCCCCGCCTCTACTCTGGCGGAAGTCAGTAAGAGTGTCGGTGATGAGAAGAAAATTACGGTTCTTTTTGACGATTCTCAAGTTTGTTTTAAGACGGGAGATATGGAAATTGTTAGCCGATTAATTGACGGAAAATTCCCTGATTATCGTCAATTAATTCCATCGACTTCTGAAACTGAGATTGTCATTAAGAAGTCTGATTTTAGTCGAGTTACGAAAATTGCGGCGTTATTTGCGCGTGAATCTGGCGGTGGAATTACAATTACCGCATCAGAGGAGAATTCCCTGCTTTCTATTCATTCGATTGCGTCTGAACTTGGCGAGAACACCTCAGAGGCAACAGCCAAAATATCCGCAGATGGTCAAGTAACGCTTAATTCACGCTATCTGACGGAAGTTTTGAATATTATTGACGCGGATGAAATTGTATTTTCGTTCAATGGCAAATTGTCGCCGTGCGTAATTCGCGAGCAGGTAAAAAATCCTGATTATACGCACATTATTATGCCGCTCAAGAGTTAAATATCTCTGTAGAAAACGGAGATAATCTGGAGGCTGTTTCTGATAAAATATCTTCTGGTATATCTTTGGTGTTGTATATAGTATTGATTATTTGTGGCTTAGTTTTAATCGCCCATTTGTTATTTTCTTTCTTCAGAATAACAGTGTAGGTATCACCGGAATTTCTATCTATAACCCCGCGCTGATAACTGGCTGCATACCAGTCGGCATTATTTCCTAGAATAATTTCTTTTTGAAGTATAAAAGATGATTTTAACTCTGGGTATTTGGCAAATAACACCTCTGAAATATCACTTCTATATTCATTTATTTTACTAGACATGAATTTTTGGCTATATTCAGTTTTTATAGATATATTTTCATCCGATCCTTTTACGGTAAATTCCGTGGAATTCTCATTGATAGAACCAGATTTAGATGATGTTTTTATTATGTATTTGCCGTCCGATAACTGTATCTTAGAATTACCGTTTATCGACGTAATTTCGTAAGTGCTTTTGCCTGTGCTTCGATATATTTTTCGCTGACAGATTTTTCCTTATCGAAAGTTATAGATATAGTGTGTGTTGGCTGGATGAACATAATCGCTAGCAATATTAACGTTAATATTGCCAATGTAATGCTGCCGATGATAATATTCCTTCGATTCATAATTACTCCGTAAATGTATTAGCGTAGTTTCTAAATGTGATATTTAGTTTTGACGGATCAAATCCCTGCTCTTTAATCTTATTGAGAGCAGCATTTCTATATCCTTCTATAGTATCGATTTCTACGATAACTCCATTCTTATGATTGGGGTCTGCTTTATATCCAATTGAATAAATCAAGTTTTTTATTGGTAATTTTTTAATTATAGGATTGGCGTCTTCTAGCTTTTTTTGTTCATTAGCGAGTCTGTCTGTTGTAGCTCTGTCTATCTCTGACGTCTTAGACGAAGACTGTAATTCTTTAATAGCTTTCTCTGTCGTGGGTGTGAGTGCAAAAAAATTATCCTTAACGGATTGCCCCTCTTTACTTCGACATTAATATTCTCATCTTTAAAGCCACTTCTTGATGCTTTAAAATTGTATGTTCCTGGTTTTAAATATACGACTTGCGAGCCGATAAATTTTTGATTGCCAGTAGTAATTTCAGCCTTATCGGGCGAGGTCAGTAGGTAAACTGGAGTGGTGTCATATCTATTTACGTAGGTCATGGCGCCATACACTAATGTACTGACTGATAATAATATTAATATACTGCTAATTATTTTTTTATTCATCATTTCTTCCTAAACCAAGTTACGCTTGGTGATGTTAAGCTCTCGTTGCCTGCTTTTGGGGCGTATTCACACAATGAGGCGGACGCTATATTTGAGTTAAATCCGTCTATATTACCAACAAAAACAAATGTATGCCCTGGACTATGGGCGACATCCCCAGGTTTAAGGTCGGCTACGTTGATTGAGCTGCCGTTGCCAAGAGTTTGCCAGTTGGCTTCTGCCCACGCTCTCTGTACGCCAGTCGGTCCAGCTTTGCCGCCCTCACCTCCATAGTTGTAATTTTTATCAAACCCACTATCGTTCAAAATCGTTGTTACAAACGCGCCACAATCGACACCGCCGCCATAACACGTACCGCCAGTAAATCTATTCTCACTTTTTGCCTTTTCTATAGCTTTTTCGTAATCAGGTTTTTTATCTGTACGAACCTTTGTTTCTGGCCAGGCATAACGTTTGACATAGTCAATAAAGTCGCCGCCACCACTTGATGAAGAACATCCTCCTCCACTTCCGCCTGTACCATTAAACCTTTCATAGATTTTTTGTGCAGCGGTACCGCGTATATTTTTAACTTCATCTTTTGTCATGGCTGATTTTTCAAAATCGTCATGCCAAAAAACAGTGGCGTCATCAACTGTCTTCAGGGTTTTTAATAATTCCCATGAATTTGAAGCGGTACCAAATCCACGAGCAGTAACGGGTCTTTCTGTCCCCTCTTGCACTAAATACTCTAATTCGAAGATCAATAGCTTGTCGTTGTCTTCTACTGGAATAGAATCGACCATACCCTTGTCGTTAGGTGCGCCACCATACTCTTGGCTGTAATATTTTTTTAACTCAGACGGTATTTTGTTAGCTATAAGAGTTCGCCTTCCGAACGTCCACTGGGCGAGTCCCCATCCACCAGACTCCCATCCTTGGCCCACTTCGTGTCTGGTAGGACTAAATCCTGACTCGGCTTGAATATTAGCCATCACGCCAGCTGTTTGTTCGGCGCTTAATCCTACGTTGCGTAGATATCCCCAAATCTTTTCTTGGTTATCAGATCCTGATACTCCATTAGAAGATGATCCGGAACAAGTTGTTGAATCATTTTCTTTATACCAAAGAATATCGTTTGTTACGTATGAATCGGGATATCCTGCCGCTAAAGATACTGGTTGTATAGTAATAGCAAAAGATATAGCAAAGCAAAGAGCGATAGACAACTTTTTATACATCAGACTGGTTCCTTTTATATTCGTTTATAATATCTGCAGGAACGCTAATACTTTTTAAGGCGTCTGGAGATTTTCTATCATTAACGCCTGTTATGACTGAATTATTTCTTAGAATTGCATATATATTATAGGTAGATTTGATTTTCTCGCTATAAATTTCTAGCGCAACCAACTTAAATTCGCCCTGCTCTTTTACTATTGAATACTTCTTTAATTTGCGGTTACCGTAGGCACTGGATGTAGAATCTAGTAATTCGGTGATAACTTTTTGCTCTGATGATTGCTCGCGAGTATTATTTTGATTACTTGGATTATCGTTAGTGTTTTGAGATGATGACAGGACGGTAGTATATTGAGTGCTATCAGGATTTTTAACGATAAGGAAAGCTGCTGTAATACTTACTAAAAATAATACAGATGATATTAGTATGACTTTATTTTCTTTATTCATTATACCTTCCTTGCGTACTCCCAGTGCCACGCTTCGGGTTTACTGCCGCCAGGTTTTGCCCAAGGTGGATTAACGTACCCGTATTTATGCGCATTTGCTTCTAACCATTTATATACAGGAGAACCAAATCCTCCGACGCTAATATCTGCAGCGAGACCCCATCCGTGATTTGATCTACAAGGAGGGGCTGGTGCAGCAACAGCTCCCAATTCTCGAGCGTACCTAATTTGTGTTGCGCAATCTCGATATGCTTCATTAATGAGTAGGTTAGATCCATTATCAGCTTTATAAGCCTTATTCATTTCTTCCATGGCTGCCGCTGCCTGTTTGTTCATTTTGCTTTCAGGAGAAAATGATAGAGTTTGTAGATCCGAATCTGGGATTTCTCCATTACTATGATTGCCCCATCCTGATTGTGCTTCTTCTAATTGTGGTTCACCAATTGCCTCGCCATTGTCTGGAGCTTTAGCTGTGGTTGAAGGAGCTTCTTCTTCATCATCTTCACCATTGATTGATTGGGCAATCTGGAAATCAATTAGAAACACTGACATTGCGGAAAGTTTTCTGTCGTCGTATTGCTTAGCAGAATTTTTCAACTTCAAATGATTTGTTGGTAATATCTTTGCCTTCACTATCTTTTATAGGTCGGCGTAGTGATTGATACTGTTTGCGTTGAATCTGTCGGAGCTGTACATCCACCACTATTAAACCAATACTCACCTTTCTCTGCGGCGCTGCAATCTTCAATGAAATCATGTAGTGGAGTGTCTTTGATTATATAGTTATCCATGAGATCTGCTATAGTTGCGCCATCTGGAATATCTGCATCTTTCTTCACCCATCCCTCATCTTCAGCTATTTGAATAGCCTCCTCTACTGACATATTTGCCTGGCTGTTGGTTATGCCAGTACATGGTAATCCTGCCATGTTTACGGCCGGATCTTCGGATGACCCACTTCCCATAGAAAAGTCTTTTGCATATCCGCAATATTTATCAGAGTACATACCACTTGCTGCTTTTTGCAGTGGATGAATAAGATAGGGCCATTGACGGTAATCTGAGAATATTAGATAGCATTGCTACAGGAGTTTTGCTATAAGTCCCATTGGCCATCATCATATTACCCATATTATGGAATATACTACCTAAGAATGTATATCTACTGGACGTATCAAATGGACTTAATGAGGCGATATCCATTTCTTTTTGGAATTCTTCGTTTGCTATTTGGATTCCATTGAACTCCGCTAATTGGCTCATTTTAAGCCCCGGTAACATCTGCCCCATAGAGCCTGCTGAAAAGAATGCTGCGGCACCAACGCCGAGTGCATCTCCCAGGTCTTTATATTGAGCCTTGTCTGGTATAAGGAGGCTTTTTGCTAATTCTGCGAGGATATTTTTTACTTTCTCGCCAACTGTATATTCGAGTACTTTTTTAATCACTTCGGATAGCGCCGCCTTCCCGGCCCAACTAAGTATCGCACTTATCCCACCAGTAGAAGCTGCAATTGCCGCCTCGGCTGCCATTGAGGTATACATAGCAACTGGACTTAGTATATAATTGCACACTGGTTCGCTAGCCTCTTCGGCGGAATTGAGAGTGCGAACTATAGGATTTGTAGCTACTGAATATCCAGGAATGTAGTTTTTTGCAATTCCAGGCTTGTCGTTATTTACGCCCATTGCTGCTAGTAAATACGGAGAATCTAATGCCGATCCTTCGGCGTTATCGGACCCTTTCATTTTTCCTCTTTCGGTTAGCATAGTGCCGATGGTCTCCATCGTTTCTTGAGAGAATCCGCTGCCACTAGAATCGAGTCCAGAAGCCTTAGCTTGTGATCCAGGGGATAGGATAACATCCATAACTAGACCTAATAGTGGAGCTAACTGGATTGCAGCTACACCTGCCGCAATAAGATTTGGGATTTTTTTACTACAGTACAAGCTCCTGCGCTAATAGCATAAGCCAGGCCACCTTTTTTTAATTTACTTCCTAAATTATCAACACCCTTTCCAACCTTTTTCAAGAGCAGGCCCTTCTTTGAACTTTGGTAATTTTTTTCTTTAAATTTCTCTTTTTTTCTTTTTATTCCAAGTTTTTTTGTCAATTTTTTTGAAATCGCACTATTTCTTTTTAAGCTTGAATTTATCGTAAAAGCTTACCTATATGTTTCCCTGTCCAGGCGTGGAAACGCATTTTTAAATAAGCCAGTTCTGCCATAGACTTTACTGGCAATTTTACGATTCTCTTTCTTTAGCAATTCGTCTTTTAATTTCGACGACTCAATAGGTTTCCCATCGTTTAATCCTTCCACCTTCCAATGTGTTGGATTTTTATCTGGGTATCCTCTTCCTTTTATGTCCATTTCTTTGCCATCAGCATCAACTGGAATTAATCCGGATTTCTTGAATTTCTTAAGAGCTCTGTTGGAAAGTCGTCCTGTTTTGCAGCGTATTTTTTTACTTTTGCAAATTCCTGCGTCGTCACCAGATCCAAGCATTCTGTTTATTACTTTTTTCATTCTGGTTTCTTTAACAACTGAAGCTGAGTCGTTCTTCCAGGTAAAGTTTTCCATTATATTTTGCAACATTGTCGCTGGACTAAGAAATATTCCCATAATTCCACCACCCAGTCCCAATATTCCAACAATAGCTGCAATTGGTCCGCGTTTTTTCAGCAAAGACTTGAATGTTACTGGACTTTTCTTTTTTCCCGCAGACGGCTGATAAAAACCGTTGCCTGGAACGGAAGATTCTTGATCATTAACGGCAGCGCTGGCGGAATCGTTTTGATTAGGATTCAAATCCGAATCTTTATTGTCAAGCTGAGATTTAAGGTCGTTTGTGACACCTTCTTCGCGATCACTTAACTCTGACCCGCTGTCAGAACGCTCAGCAGGATTTAATCTGCTGTCAGTCTTGGAATCTGTCGTGTAATCAACTCGCGCCATATTTTCTCACTATTTCCCTACACTGCTCCATAGCCGCCGATTGGTGAATCTGACGGTTTTATTTGTTGCGATACAGGATTTGTATTGATCAAATTATATTCGGTATCACTAGCCTGAATCTGAATGTGAACGTGATTTTGTCCAGCAAAGAATAACCCTTGCCCAACTGGGAAATTGGCTAGTCGCTTCTGCTCTTCATCTGTCAATTTGAACACTTGCGCCAAAACGTCAACAGCGCTGGCAGACTGTTTCAAAAGTAGCTGCATTGATGAGTTGGAAACGATCGCACGACCCATTTTACTTCCGACGAAGTCTTCTACATCCTGTGTGATAGTCGTTAAGCCTAATTGATATTTGCGGGCGCGCTTGGCTAATGAGAATAAGAAGTTGGCAGAATCGTCATATTTCATCAATTGCCAAGCCTCGTCAACAATCAACATACGTTTCCTCTGGTCGGTACGCGTAATATTCCAAATGTGGTTCAGGACAATGTACATCGCCGTTGGTCGCAGTTCGTCTTCCAAGTCGCGAATGTTAAAGACAACCATATTATTATTAATATCAATATTACTCTGTTGCGAGAATATTCCCGCAAACGTTCCAGAGGTAAATTTGCGAAGTCGCTGAGCCAGGCTTGGGCCAGTTCCGCCCATGTGAAGCAAAGTGTCGTATAGGTCGGAAATCGTCGGTGGCGTAGAATTGTGCGTCAATGGGTCCGAAGTAATACCGACGCGCGCGTAAGTGTCGATTAATGCTTGATCAATATCAGCTTCTTCCGCTGGTGATAATCCTGCTACGACTTGCCCGCCAACTCCTACTCCTGCGCCGCCCAGCATTTGCCTGAGTAGTCCGTGTAACGTAACCAAGTTAGCTCGCAGCGCGTCATCCGCCTCATCAGTGTCAATAACACGCGGCAAATCAAACGGATTGATCCTCGTGTCGCTACTTAAACTCAATCGAATATAGCTGCCACCAACCGCGTCGCATAGTTTTTGGTACTCATTTTCTGGGTCGATAATCACAATATCAGCCCCGACCATCATACTTCTTAAAGCTTCCAACTTAACGGTAAATGATTTACCAGCACCAGACTTAGCGAACACGACCATATTGGCGTTTTCCAGAGAGAATCTGTCAAAAATCACCAAGCCGTTATTATGCATATTAATTCCGTAAAGCACACCCTTATTGTCCGTTAAATCGGCTGAAGTGAATGGAAAGCTGGTTGAAATTGCGCCAGTATTCATGTTGCGGCGAATCTGTAGTTCATCAGTCAATTGTGGAATAGAGCTATTCAATCCCTGCTCCTGCTGGCTGGAAGCCACTTTTGAGAACACCAATTGCTGACCAAAAATAGTTTCAATTTTATGCTGGATGAAGTTTAGCTCGTCCAAGCTGTCGGCGTAAAGCGTAATATATAAGCCATAGCGGAAGAACTTTTCGGCGCCAATCTGCAATTGATCGCGCAATTCTTCGGCGTCTTGCAAAGCCGCTTCCAAGCCTGGGTCGCGCACCTTTCCTTTTTCCATGTTGATATTCATGGTTGCTTCCAACTGAGTAACTTTTTTACGCAGGTTATTCAGGACAATTTGCGTATCGACTGGATAAATAAACATACTGATATCTAGCACTTCATCGATGTTAATGATTGAACTAAGCCAGCCAGTGTAGATTTGACGAGGATAGCCATAAACATACATTGTGCGGCCATATTTTGAGCCAAGTCGGAAATGGTCGGAATGAAGCTCAATGCTACTTGGCGCGATAAAATCACGCAAAGTTCGAACACCAGTTAAGAAGGCCTGTTCGACTTCGGCTTGTTCTCGTGCTCGTTGCTGAGCAGCAATATCAACGGCATCTAATTTCTTCTTTGCCATTATGACCTTCCTCCTCTCGGTGACGGACCAGTTCCCTTAGTTACGTAAGTGGTCGTAAGCTCGCTTGGGTCGATGTCCTCCAACGATTCGCGTGACGACGTGTCGGGATTATATGAAGTGTAGAACAGCTCACCCAGTTGTCGGGTATTTAATTGCCAGCTTTTTACGCCCATTTGGAATAGTCCATTCATAACCGAATCGATGCGGTTTTTAATTTCATCTTTGGCTTTGGTATAGGTAACTTGGTCAATTTTTGTTACGGTTGCCTCTTTTTTTCCACTGAAGAAGCTATTGAATAATCCCTTAGTCTGTTGTTTGAAGGCATTTTCCTCGCCAGCTGGATAATATGGAACGACAACATAAAAACTCTTATCCATAATGTTTGCCTCTTGCGCCAGAATATCAATGAAATCCATATAATCGTCCATTAAGACGTTGAGAAGCATATTATCTTGATTGCGGCGAATTTCAGCTAATCTGTCCAGGTACGGACCAATGTCCACGCGGCGTGAACGGATAAGAACTTGAATTGGGAAATATAGAGAATTGATGAAGTTTTGATAGCTAAACTCAATTCCCTCTCTTTCGCGTGAACTCATCAGGTCAAAGTTAATTGATTCACATTCCACTACCGCCCGAAAACTGCCGTCGCTCATAATGATCATATTTTCGCGCATTTCAGAGAAAAGTAGCGTATTCTGAGTGCTAATTGGTCCTTTTTGCTTCTTGTTGTCAGGGGTTTTATCTGGAGCTGGTATGGCTGGATTTGGTCCCGAACCAATTGCCCCTGATGGCTGCTGAGAGACACCAGGAAGAGCCGCATTGGTTTGCGGAACCTGCTGATAAGATTGTTGATTTTGTAACTCTGGTTGCATAAACCCCACCTAACGTAGTGAAATCACCACTTCCTCATCTGATAATTTATTTTCTTGCTGAATTCGATTTGCCTCACGCGCAATCGTTTCAATCGAGAGGTCGCGGTTATTTGCCAGTTCTATTATAGCAGGTGACACCTCGTTTACGCTAGTTTGCGGCGTGGTTGTCGGTTGAGTTTGAGCTGGAGCGCTCGCGGCAGGCCGTCCGGACGCTGGATTTAATACGGATTGACGCATTGTTGGGTATGGATTCACTTGTAGTGGTGTGGCTGGAGTAGGATTATCTGATTGAGATGGTTGAGGTGATTGCATAGGAGGCGGCGTAGCAGATTGCCCTGTTTGCATCTTTGGATAACTTCTTGTCGCCTACGAACATCTGACTGATTTATTAAGTGATTGATATTTTGCGCCGTAGCACTATTTTCATCCAATATGTCGTTGGCTGCCTGCCCTTCGTTGAATAAATCGGCACGCATCGAGCTATTCGGATTATTGACGCCACGAATTGACCAACCCTGACTGTCTACCAAATTCGCCAAATATGACAATCTTCGCTGGACTTCGGCTTGATCGTAATTATTGCCGTAAGTCTTCTCCTCGACTTTTGGCGCGATAACTTCGACTAATCTTTCAATTCCATCAGGCTGCCATAGACGCTTTTTTGGTTTTAGTATAAAAGAAATGACTGCTGCCAAATAAACTTCCATTGGCTGGTCTTTTTTAAGAGGTAAAGCCAGCGCTCCAAAGAATAAAATTATCGGCACAGGAATTATTGCCAAGGGTAGAAAAATTGTACTCAAACCGTATGCAATAGCGATTCCGATAACAGCTATAATTAAGAACACAAACTGTCGGAAACTAAACGGCCCGAGCAGTTTGTCCTCCGCCTCGACATCTTGAGGAACTTTATACACCGACATACTGCTTATATTATATCAAAATATGGAGATTATAACATGTTGCGGAAAATCTCAAATTGCTCTTTGGCGGCATCTGTCACGTTTGCAGATAGTCTTTCATCTGTAAGAACAGTGTCGATGACTTTCTTAAGTTTTTGACGTCTCTTATCAGTAATCACAGAGGTAGTATTTACAGCTTCGATTAACAATTTAACAGCGTCAGCATCGGTCGGCGCTAAAGTTTCTGGCTTATACTTACCACCCTCTAGCCAGTTGGCGAAGTAATTCATGAGGTCGCTCCTGCTATTAATAATACCTTTCAGCGTATCATCGATAAGTTTGCCACCCATGAAGGATGCCCTGCTCTTTATGCCAGATTCCGCTAATCCTGAAGCTGCAGAAGAACGGAATTCTGGCGGCAATTTACTAAGAAGCTCGGCGATTTCCGTTGCGGTGCCATATTTAAACTGTTCCTCGATTGCGGCTTCACGCACAAATAGGCTGTCTCCAGATAAGTTAACTCCACCAGAAAGATTTATAGATAGTTCATTTAGCGCTAAGCCCTGTCGCTGATTAGAGTCTAGTTTGTAGTGTTTTATAATCTGACGAGCCTCATCGACAGATTTGGCATATTCGCTACGGCTAGTTGATATAGCTGAAGCTAGAGCGGCATTTGCTCCAATTAGGTTGCCATTACTGTCTTTGAATACATTGCCGCCAGCTTTCTCTCGAAGTTCCTTGCTGTTTATCAATTGTTCTGCAAATTCACTATGTTGCTGGCGTTGAGCGTTATTCTTAATTAGTCCAGACACTGCAATTTCGGTTTCTAGGTCTTTGATGTCATTCATGAGTGCAGTTTGCTGCTGATGAGCTTTCAAATCTTGTCGAGTTGCATAGGTAGGTATCACGGCTCGTAGAGCGCGATCGTAAGCTGGTCTTTTTCTCGTATACATCATCTGGTGCATGACCCAGCGTAGCTTCGGCGTAGCGATTTTCATCTTGTGCGGATAACAGATCTGCACGCCTGGAAGCCTGCCTGGACTCTAAGTCTAACTTCTTATACCTGGCTGTATCTCTAAATGAATTCTCGGCATTTTTCTGTGAAGTTTCCAGATCTTTTTTGAATGCTCTACCTTTATGATCTGCCCAACGGCGTAAACGATTTGGGTTGAATCGCGCCATATTGGCATTAGCCAACTTCTTGTTTTTAATGGTCTCACGACGATCTTTAGCATAGTTCTTGGTTCTGTCGTATAAGCCTTTATTCTTGTCATTAACAAACCCAGCGAATTTACCTAATACTCCGCCGCTGAGCTTCATAATTATAGGTGCTAAGGCTAATGGTATAACTTGAACTACCATTCCTAATATTTGCATTATTCCACCATTTGCTCCAGTGGCGTTTTGGATAATTATTATTCCAGCCAATTGCGCCCCACCGAATATTACAGCGAATGCTGGGAAGAACACTAACATCGTGAAGAATAAGTCTCGCCATTTCTTAAACCATTTTTCTGTGCCAGGAAGTAAATAACAAACGAAGGCTAAAGGTGAAATGATAATTAAGATTACAATTAAAGCTTGACGTGCTGCCATAATTAGAAGAACTAAGAGAAGCACTAGACCTATTCCCACTAATGCTGATAGTGCCAATGGTAGTAGTTCTGCTCCCATGGCTACTGTTGCGACCACCCCGCCAGCTAAAGCTCCGTTGGATAATATCATCACAATAAGTTCTGACCATGTCCAACCTACGCCCGTATTTTCTCCTACGGTGGATATTGTGTTTTTAATCCCCATGAAAGCGTCTTGGAAAGCGTAACCAGTTACGTTTGACAAGTCTAGCAATACAGCACAAAACGTGAACGATAAGTTAACCAACACTGCCGCAATTACTAATCTAGGGAGCATTTTTTTAACGCCGTAATTGCTAATTCCTACAGAGGTCAATTGTGAGTAGATAATCACCAGAAACGCCACGATAAACGCCACGTTGCTAATGTTGCGCATAATGACCCACGCCAGATAAATTCCGCTGTTTTGGTTGGTTGTCTCTAATGGCTTAGTTTTTAAGAATTCCTGAAGTGCACTGTACATAAGATCAATACCATCAGCCAGCCAGTTAGAAACTGGACAGATAAGCCATCCTATTCCCTGCACGTCACAAGAAGTGCTGGTTGAATTTTCAGATGGCGATTCAATTGAAATAGTTGAGGTGCTGGTTTGTTCATAGGTGTTTGGTGGCGTAAATGAATAAACCGCGTAGGTTGCGGAACTTAGTGAAGATATTTCGCTTGATGGGAAATAAATAACTTTGGTTTCTTTTTTATTCTTATCTTCATTAACATAAACAAGCGAATTATCAGGTAGGTTAAATTGTTTGATCTTTTTATCATCACTTACCTTTGTATATTTTTCTTTATTATAGGTTAAATTATGACCGCTCCATTCTGCGTCTACGGCGTAAACAGAGGTTGAGTGTGTTAAGGTATTAAGAAAAATGCCCACCAGCATCCCTGCTATCAGCAATATAAACCACTGCAGCCACTCATTAAGAAGCTGCTTACGGGAAATTAACCACTCCATCTGAGGTTATATTAGCATTTGATGGAAAAAGTCAAGAGAGCGTATGAAGCATGCGTTTAGCTACCTCATCGTCTAGAATCCTCTAATGCCTTTCTTATATCTTCTTGAGATGTAGCAGTAATTATTCCTCCAGAGCTACTGTTGCCCTGCTGGTTATTTTGCGATGATTGTTGAGAATTAGAGGAAGATGTATTCTGTGGCGTATTCTCGACAACCACTCCGTGAGCACTTAACGCATCGGATATTGTTTGATTTATATTTTTCGCAGTATTTGGATTTGATACGGCAACTTCTCCTGCTTTTTTAAATGCAGCCGAAGCTTTTTCATTCTTACTATCGGCAATAGCTTTAGATAGCCATTTGATTGCTGCTCCATTCTGCACTAAGTGCTCTGCTTGTAAATTGCCCTCTGCGGCGTTATCTATGGCCATATTCTTTAGATCAGTCATATTTCCAACCTTATCTTGGAGGATATCATCCCCGAATCCGTTACCTAGTATATTATTATCTCCTTTAGCAAATCCAGCTTTGATGACGCGATTCTTTATAGCGGTGTCTTTCCCTGCTAAGCTACTGTATACATTAATACGATCGCTAAAACTTCCATTAGCCATAGTATGGTCTATTGTGGCTGCATGCATACTTCGTGAGACTTCTTTACCATCAGAGGTTTTACCCGTTATGGCAATAGCAGCTATTTCACTTGACGTCATACCTTGTAGCATTGTGGATGCATTTTCGACGTCGCTTTCGAATGCTTTATCTACAGCTGCGCGGGCGCGTGCTCCACCTTTGTCCCAGCCCATGAATTGACCAAAACTATTATTATCTCTCTTTGCGCGCCAACCACTTGCTCGCTTTTTTGCGCGTCTTCTATCCATGAAGTCTGAATATTTTCTTTTCGTATCACCAATAACAGAATTGTCAACACGTCCTTTTGCTGTACTTTTTACATTTCCGGCGAATCGACCATGTGCATTAGCACTCATTTTCCCTATCTTTGCGCCAATACTACCTAGTGAACTTAAGGAGCTTTGCAATACGAAAGGTGTGGCGATGAGTGGCATAGTAGTGGCCGCTAAAGCAACTAGCTGCATAGTCTCATCTGGATTATTCGGATCAACTGTTGCACTTGACGCCAATACTGCACCAGCTAATTTTCCTGCCCCGTACAACAAAGATATTATAGGAAATACTAATAGCAGTCCCCGGAACATTTTCATCCATTTTTTAAATAAGTCTTCTGTATTTGGCAATAGCCACGCCGCGAAGGCTATAGGAGACATGGATATTAATAGTATTACGCCCGCTTGTCTAACTACTAGAATAATAAATACTGTCATAATCGCCAAGAATCCAGCAGCAAGAGTGGGGATTCCAATAGCTAAGGCGGCAAATGCAGCTACTCCGCCAACACCCACTAGGATGGCAGGGATGATACTACCCCATCCTGCAGCTTCAGATGTAGTACCTATCTCTCCCGCTCCAGCTTCTAAAGCGTCTTTTAGTGTATGCCCTAATATATTAGATAAGTCTACAAAAATCTGACAAAGATAATAAGATAAATTAACTAGTAAAGCTCCTATTATTAAGCGAGGCAGGATTTTCTTAATGCCATAATTACTAACGCCAACATTAGAGATTTGAGAAAATATGATCCATAAGAATATTAAGGCGAATATAGCGTTGGCTATATTGCGGAAAAAATCCCAACCTTGCTTTGCTCCAGAATTATCTCCACTGGAGAGTATAGTTGGCTTTATGTCTAAAAATCCAGAAATAGCACCGTAGGCTGCGTCATTAATCATAGCTACGAATGTCATTACGGGGCAGATTAGCCAGCCTAAACCGCCATCAATACCGCAGGAGTTTTTTGGTTCGCCACCTTCCTCTTCTTCTGGGGCTTCAATTTTGGCAGACTGACCTTGTTTACAGGCATTTATACTTGCTTCATCACCAGCATACTTTGTTCCACAGTATTCAGTATCACTCTTATGGTTTGCGCCGTCTTTGCAGGCTTTAAGCTTTTCACCCGCCAGTCCTGCACAGGCAGTAGATACTGCCTGTGCTTTTAGAACATTTAAATATTTTTTAGCTGCAATTGCCAGTTCACTTTCAATTGATTTGCATGAAAATTCAGGTTTATCTTTATAATGATTAGTAATATATGACCCGTCATACAAGTACTCAGATTTTCCTTTTGGCTTGTATATCCTATCAACCTTTTTAGCGTCTATGTTAACGACAGAAACCTTCCATGTGCCGTCAGACTTACTGGTTGCTTCACCATCCACACAACCCTTAATCCAGTCTGAATATTTTCTATATTTTATGTAAGCGTCTTTTTCTGCTTTAGTGTGATCGTATCCGGTTAATGTCTTAAGAGCATTTAAGAAAATTTCACTACCTTTCTCGGGTATTTCATTAGAGGTGAAATCGTTAGTTAATCCTAGGGCAGCACATTTTTCATGTTCTGCATCACTATCATTCTTTCCTAAACCATCCTTTGGGAAGCCCATATAGCACAGCAACTCATTTGGTGAAATTCCAAATGTATTAAAAGCCTCTTGCTGAAATCCTGTATTGGTACAGCTTATTCCACCCTCCTTAAACCCCTTTACTTCTGGATATGTACCTACATAAACCCATTCATCCGTCCACCGCGAGAATACTACATTATCATTCAACATCTGGTCATCAACGTCATTGTGTACAGGTAGAAGTCTATTATTGAAGCATTTTGCCATAGCAGAGGCGTACGTGAAGAACTTGTATTGGTCATTCTCTTTTAGATTACCGAACCTGCTCGGGTCTTTTGAAGCTAACGCGGGATGGGCTGATAAAATATTTGTTATCGGTAATATAAAGAGTGCAAACGCACACAAAATTATAATAGGCTTCTTGAGTCGCCCCATCTTTTTAGTCATCTGCTTCCCAATAAACATAAACACCTTCATTTAATCACATATGAAGGTGTTTATGCAAGGAGTAGATTAAAAAATCTACTTATTTATATTTTTAAAAGCTTCGGCAACCTCGGGGAGAGAGCCAGGTGCTACTTCAACACCAGCCTTCTGCAGGGAGGGGATGTTCATGTTGGAGTCGGACAATACACCAAAACCAGCCATTACGGGTGTCATATATATTCCTTTGCCGACGTCAGTGAAATCTACGCTATGTAAATCACTACTAACCTGCTGAGTTCCGGGGACATTTAAGTTATTTGGATCTGTGTCACCGTTAACAAACGTTCTAACTTCAAAAAGTATAGATCGTTGCTCGCCGTCAGTATTTTTAAAGGATATTTTATATATTTTAGATATCTCTATAGTATTAGCTTCATATATAGAACCGGCTCCAGACGGAGATTTATTTGGTCCAAGATCTACGCCAGCTTCGGTTTCCATGCATCTTGCAATAGATTTTCCAACACTACAATGGTTCTGGGTCCCTTTTTCATAAGGATCAGACGTGTAAAGGACATATGGCGTCTCTTCACCTTTATAGTTTTTGCCCGTGCTTTCAGCAATGACCTCTATAGTAATGTCTGTAATATCTCCTATATCGTATATATTAGGAACATGGTCATTCTTATTGTATACAGTTAGAGAAGATAACAAAGATTTAGCTTGAGCAACTGTAATTGTATTGAGTACACCCTTGTCTATGATTTTCATTTCTTCTACAGAGAAAGGATAGCCGTATTTAACAGAGTCTTGGCGTATACTTCCAAGGGCTAATATACCTATAATATTATTTTCGATGACAGGACTTAGATCTTTGGCTAGATTATTTATGTCGGTATATACAGTTTCGTATTTATCTGCAGATATTCGATTGGCTTCTGGTATAAAGTTTTCGTTTACGGTTTTAGTGAAATTAGCTCTCCATTCACTATAGCTAACTTCTTCGCCACGTTTTTCTTTTTCTAAAAGACCTCTGATGTCAGATAGATTTATGTCTTTATACTTGTCGATTATTTCTTGAGGTATGTTTTTCTCAGCCTTAGTTGTGCTGGCTTCAGGAGATGGGGTTGGACTTAAAGTCGATGCTGGATTCTGTGTTTCTTGCGCTGTAGATGTTGTTGTATCTGGAGTTGGTTCGCTGTGAGCCTCACCGCAGGCTGACAGTGATAATGTGCTGACGGCAGCAATAGTGAGCGTAGCTATAGCTTTTCTTACTTTTCTTAGTAGAGGGTTTGCTTCCTTTGAATCGCTTGGGTTAAATTGTTCACGATTTCGAACCATAACGCTTGGGATCCTTCCTCTGACATTGTCAGGTATTTTATTATAAAAACTCCTTAGACCTTCCAGTCCAATTGGCGATATCATAACACAAATTGTACAAAAATGCAATAAAAATGGTATATTTTCCATAAAAAAACACCCTATCAGGGTGAAAATATCTGTGGCGCGCTCGACCGGATTCGAACCGGCGATCTCCTCCGTGACAGGGAGGCGTGATAGGCCAACTTCACTACGAGCGCATATCAATATCCCTTATATTATCAGATTACTTCTGTATTTTCAAGGAAAATGTTTGCTTTTTTCGCTTGACTATTTTACAATTTAGGTATAAGAGAAAATTTTATGACAAAAAGAAATATTGTAGTCAGTATATTTATCGCAACAGTAATCGCAGGGAGCGTTTTTATACCCAGAATAGCTTTAGCTGCCGGCAGTTGCGGTGGCGCGGAAACCTCTGTTATTTCTTGTGATGGCACGGGTAGTACGGCAATTATCAACATAATCAAACAAGTTATTAAAATCTTAACCGCTGGAGTTTTGGTCGCGGCGGTTGGTGCTGTTATATACGGAGCATTCTTATACACTACTTCTGAGGGTAGTCCGGATAAGATAAAAAAAGCACGTGAAGTCTGGACGAATACTGTCATTGGGATAATAATGTTTGCATTTATGGTGGCAATTACTAACTTTATTATTCCAGGAGGAGTTTTCGATTAATGAAGAAGATTATAATAGCTATGTTTTTAATGATTATGGGGTCGTTTGGGGCAAGTGTAACTTTCCCGAATACTTCTTTTGCGGACGATAACGATGCGTGTTCTAATAAGGGGAAAATTTTAACGTTAAAACCATGGTATAGCGGCTTAACTAATAATGACCATGACTGTTCCCTTAAAAGTCCAGGCACAGACACTAATTCTCAAGCTAACTATATTTGGAAAATCGCGCTTAATATCGTTGATGATTTGTTGCAACTTATTGGCTACACGACTGTTGGATATATCATGTACGGTGGTTTCTTGATGATGACCAGTAACGGAGCTCCAGATAAGGCTGCTCATGGACGAAAAACTATTATGAGTGCCGCGATTGGTTTGGTTATTGCCCTAGCTTCTGTTGCGTTGGTTAACTTTATATCATCAAATATAGGAGTATAAAATGAGATATATGGAATTTTTTGCTGGATTGTTGGGGAGTGCTGATAGTCTTGGTGTGCCGAAGAATAATGGTGTAGATATTATGAAGTTTGTTAATTTGGCATTTTGGGTGGCTGGTGTCATAGCTGTTGTAATTGTTATTATTGCTGGAATAAACTATTCCCTGTCCTCTGGCGACCCCACTAAGACTGCCAGCGCAAAGAATACTATTCTATATGCAGTCATCGGTTTGGTTATTATTGCTAACGCGATTGCTATAACAGGTTATATTATAGGAAAGGTTTAAGATGAAGATTTTTACAAAAATCCTGGCGGCTGGAATACTAATGATTGGGCTTCTTGGAGTGTTCACTCCATCGGTATCTGCGGCTAATGGTATCGATATTTGCTCTGGCGATAGTAAAGACTCTGTCTATTGCCAAAATAAAGATAAAGGTGAAGATCAGGTGAATGGTATTATAAAAACTATCGTTGAAGTTCTACTTATGGCTGTTGGTGCTATTTCGATTATTATGATAGTTATTGGTGGTATTTTGTTTGCGCTTTCCAGCGGTGATACTCAGAAGGCTGCAAAAGCTAGGAGTACTATTTTATATGCTGTCATTGGCTTAATAGTCTCTATATTCGCTTCAGCGATTGTTAATTTTGTGTTTGACGGGTTTAATAAGCCGCCTGCCAAACCTGATGCATCTAGTAATAATAAGGAGTAAAAATGAAAAAAATGATATTATCGGCGTTAATTGTAGTTTGTTCGGTGTTTGGATTTTCAGCCATATCAGTAGCTTCTCTTCCGACAAACGTTTCCGCGCAAGCTGCTAATAGCGTCGTAAAGAAAGGTATAACAACTGCTACTACGGCGGATATGAAAAATAAAAGCATTGCAGGTGAAGGTGGATTAATAAGTATATTGATTAATTTTTTACTGTGGACTGTTGGAATTTTATCTGTTGTCATGATTATTTTTAGCGGATTTCGCTATATTACTTCGGCTGGAGATGCCGCAAAGACGAAATCTGCCCAGAGTACACTTACCTACGCGGTCGTTGGGTTGATTGTAGCTGTTTTTGCTTGGGCTATTGTCAACATAGTATTGGATCGGATTGGAGTTAAGACGTCGTCTAACTCTACGGACTCGTCTGTATCCTCTAATTAGTTTTGCAAATAACAGATAAAAATGTATAATAGTAATATCATTAAACAAGGAGAAAATAACAATGAATAAATTAAAATTAATCTTGGCGGGACTACTGGTAGTACCAACTGTTGCTTTGGCTGTAGCCCCAGCTGCAAGCGCTGAAGGAGACTTTACTCTAAATGGCGGCGTTAGCAGCGCGCAAGGAGATGGTGTTGGTCAGGTATCTACAGATCCTGAATCTTTAGTTAAGAAATTTGTAAACATATTCTTATTTGCCGTCGGTGCATTGAGCGTTATTATGCTTATCTGGGGTGGTATCCGCTACACCACTTCAGCCGGTGATAGCAATAAGGTTCAGGCAGCTAAGAACACAGTTTTGTACGCAATTGTCGGTTTGGTGGTTGCAATCTTGGCATACGCAATCGTCAATATGGTTATCAGTAAGATTGCAACAGGATCATAATCTTCCCTATTGATAAAAAAGAGCCTCGCTGATGAGGTTCTTTTTTTGTGACTAAAAAATACCGCCAACTTGTGACGGTATTTTCTGTGAAATGGTCTTTTACAGAACTTGAATCTTCTTTGCTTTTTCTTGCTTTATCTTTTCAAAAGTAATTGTCAAAACGCCATCTTTTAATTCTGCCTTAACACCTTCTTCATTTACAGCGGTTGGCAATGCTAATGTACGACTGAATTCGCCCCAGTAGCACTCTTGGATGTGCCATTGGCGAACATCTGCTTCATCGCCACTAGACAGTGTGCCGCTAATTGTTAAGATTCCGTCAGAAATGCTTACGTCTAGGTCGTTTCGATCTACGCCGGCAGTACGAGCTTTGATAACTAGGTTGTTTTCTGTCTCAAAAACGTCAACAGCCAATTGACCCATTGCATCATCAGCTTCATCTTCCCAGTTGTCATCGGATCGTGTTGCTGGTGTGCTATTACTCCTACTATTGTCGTCGTTAAAACCAGGTAGCAGATCGTCGTTATCATCATCAATAAACGCCGCAGCCAATTCCTGTTCTGTTAGTAATGTATCATCTTGCTTTCGGGCCATAATTTCCTCCACTTTTATAATAGGCTCATTGACAAAGTCTCTATTAGTATAACTGTAATGTGCGTTATAATCAACAGAGAAAGGCTTAAAACGTAAATTACAATGTTTGACACGCTATTATCGATCATCGCTCCTCACCACTGTTATAAGTGTGGTAAAACGGGTGGTATTTTATGCTTAGATTGTAAAAAATACATCACGAGTCGGAAGTATGATATGTGCGTATTGTGTGGCGATTTATTGGAGAATGGCAATTTATGTAAAAAGCATAATCTTCCCTGTGATATGATCTGGTGCTTTTCGCAACGTACAGGTGTTGTCGCAAAGATTATTGATGATTATAAGTTTAACCGCGTTCAGGCGGCGGCCGATTTACTAAGCGAGTTCTTAGACGAAGCCCTGCCTGAATTGCCGTCAGGTACAGTAATCGTACCGATTCCTACAATTTCTAAGAATATTCGGCGTCGTGGATTTGATCATATCCGAAAAATTGCTATTAAACTATCTCGACGTAGAAAAATAGAGTGTTGTTCCCTGCTCCGGCGCAGAAATAACGTCACTCAGCATTTTACAAAGTCTTCCGCCCAGAGAAAACGTCAAGCAAAGGAGTTTTTTGAAATTGCGGGTAAAGTTGATAAAAATAAGCGATATATCATTATTGATGATATATTTACAACTGGTTCAACTGTGTTGGCGGCGGCGGAATGTTTGAAGAAAAATGGCGCTAAACACGTGGAAATTGCGGTTATTGCCAGGCATGGGCGTCCGAAATTATGAGTGATGATAATGGCTGCCGCGATGGATTTCTTGGGCGCGATACAATTGCTCGGCTAAAATAAGCCGAACTAATTGGTGTGGAAACACTAAGTTCGATAACGACCAAACGATGTTGGATTTTTGGCGCAAATCGCTGGTAACTCCGTAAGCGCCACCGATGATGAAGACGATATGCTTGTCGATATGTTCGGTTATTAGGTCAGATAATTCTGGCGATGATAGGTTTTTACCGCGCTCATCGAGCAAAATAACAAAGTCGTCCGAATTGAGGCGTGAAAAAATACGCTCAGACTCTTCCTGGCGCGCCCTGTCGCCTTCAAAGCTTGAATGCGGTAGAATAATCATTTCCGCAGCAAAAGGTGCTCGTAGACGCTCTAAAAAACGAGAAACGCCTGGTTGGACCCAGGCTTCATTCTTTTTTCCGATTGTTATAATGGTGATTTTCATAATATCTATGGCGGAGAGAGAGGGATTCGAACCCTCGATGAGTTGCCCCATACCGCTTTTCGAGAGCGGCCAGTTCAACCACTCCTGCACCTCTCCGTATCTAACTAATTCGGGAAATTATTTTTTATCAGTCTTCTTTGAGTCTTTGGCTACTATAGTGCCGATAATGCTCCAGACGATGCATAATGCTAGACCGACACCGCCTAATTGACAAAATTTAATCATCCACTTACTAGCTTCATTCCAAGTTATCAATTCAAAGAACTCTGCGCCAGCTAAAATTGCTATAGCAGTTGAACAGATTGCAACAATTCCTAATCCTGAATATTTTACGTACTTAATAAAATTCATACCCCTCCTTAGGTTAATTGGTACACCCGGCAAGATTCGAACTTACGACCTCTGGCTCCGCAAGCCAGCGCTCTATCCAGCTGAGCTACGGGTGCATACAGCCTTTCGAAAAAAACGATTGGCTATAACAAAAATATAAGGTACCTTCATTGCTATAAAGCACTGAACTTTTGTATTCTACCACATAAAATATAGTCAATCAAGCTATAGCTTTATCAGTCGAATAAACTTCTCTAAGGCGTCTGGCTTAATTTCTTGCATTGGTAGACGCGCTCCGAGCATATCGACGATTCTCTCGCCCTCTGCTTCGGAAAAGTAAATAGTTAAACCTGGCGAAAATCGTTTTACTGGCAATAATAGAATCGAATGTTGGTTGTTTTCGTGAATTAATCCAAATGCACGAAATTCGCTAAAATCGTGTAAAACGTCGGCGATATAAATGCCTTTGGGGCTAATCGCGTAGTTTATTACTTGTGGGGTTTTGTTCGATAATACAAACAAGGCTACAGCCATAATTGGTAGTAAAACTGCGAAAGTCCAGTTCTTAAACACTAAAATTGCTAAAGCCATTAAACCTATCAACACAATGACAAAAAACACGTACCACAATTTACCGCGTTGAACCTGCACGCCTTCTGGCGCGTTCCAGGCTATTGGCTCGGTTAAATCAAGCCTGTCGGGTGATGGCGTTTCAAAGTCTTGGTTTTCTGGACTATCGTTCATGACGTTAGTATATCACGATGAGAATTAGTGAACAATTAAACGTTAGTGGTTGATCCGCCGCTTAAAGCTGCGCCAAGGATGAAGTTGATTATGGCGTAAGCAAAGACTGCGATTAGTAGACCGATGATTGCGTATAAAATTGTATTTTTGGCGTTTGTGACAGATTCTTTTTTACCGCCAGATATTACGTAGCGAAAACCGCCGAAGATTAGCATAACGACGCTTAAAACGCCGACACCGAATAGCATAATATTGATGGCTCGCCTTACGATTGATGAGTCACCATTAGCCAAGTTGGACGGCGTATTGTCGCCGCGTGCTGCGTTAATTCCGGCTGGCGCACCGCCCTCACCTAACGCAGAAACTGGAGCGGTTGTCAAAACTATACCGAACCCAATTGTAAGTAATCCTATTGTAATTTTAGAGACGTATTCTTTTATCATAATTCTATTATACCCTATTTACGATAAAGCTATTAATAATTACACTTCTATGGTACACTAAATAGTGAATTTGGAGGAGTACCCAAGTGGCTGAAGGGGACGGTTTGCTAAATCGTTAGTATGGAGAGATCTGTAGCGGGGGTTCGAATCCCCCCTCCTCCGCCAAGATTCAGAGATAGTACGGAAGGGTGACCGAGTGGTTGAAGGTACCGGTCTTGAAAACCGGCGTGCGGTAAAACGTACCGAGGGTTCGAATCCCTCCCCTTCCGCCAAAATAGTGCTATTGAATTTGAAAAATAGGAGATTCATACGGGTCTCCTATTTTTTATTTCTCTTGTTTGACTTGAATCGTACTTTTGTAACTTGCGCCAGATAGACGATCAAACATAAAACGTCGGTTAAATAGGGCTATTATAATTGTAATTAATACGAATAATATGAATGCTAAGAACACAATTGCGAATAGACATAGAAACAATAGCGAATTCGCTTCCTTATTAAATTCATTCGCTAGGTAAAACAAGCCTGCGGGAATGATGCGAAAATATATCGTGAGTAAGATTCCTCTGAAAATTGTGCGAATCCATTTTTTATTTTCAAATGTTAGCCCAAACTTTAATAATGCGCTACCAAAAGTTTTACCATTCAGTAAAGGAATTAGGCTAAAATAGAGGGCTAAAAATAGCGAAAACGGAAGTTGGGTTTTTGATAAGGTGTAAGGAATACGAACGATAACAGCGTCGATTATTAGAGATAAACTAACACGAATTCCAGAAACTCGTGAGCCAGCCTCAAGGGATTTTTCATCTATTTCTTCCCTGGATGGAAGTAGCCACGTCGCAAACCAGCCCAGAAAGTAACCGATGCATCCGCCTATCGTGTTCTGGATGATATCATCGACGTCGGCTAATCGGTAAGGTCCTGAATATATGAAATAAAGTCCAGATAATTGAGTTAGTTCAAAGAATAAACTTAAAATAGCTGTCAATAACAACGTCTTTTTAAGGCTACATTTGAAATAGTAGCGCAGGTAAATTCCGAACGGAATGAGTATTAAAACGTTGAAAGCAGGAACGTAAAAAGTGGGATGTTTTATCGCCGTAATCCAAGTTGAACTATTTGTTAATACAAGTGGACTATTCTTTATAAAATCTGCGACGAATGAAAACGGAATTAAATTCAGATTTTCTGCGTAAGTTGTGCGAACGGATTCTGGATTTGGTAACGGTAAAATAACTAAGAAATATACGGTTAATAAATACAGAATAAAGGAATAGAAAATCAAAGTCCGCAGCTTATTGACGGAGCCGTATTTTCGATAGTTAGCAATCATATACGGCAACGTGATAAGAAAAGCCAAAATTGGAAAAAGGATTAGCGCGACCTTAATAGAAATTAGGTATCCCATAAGCTCCATTATACTAAACATTTTCTCTGTAAAATTCAGGATGACTATTTCTATGCTGGGAAATATACTTGACAAAAAACAAAGCTTATGCTAACATTATAATCAGTATTCTAAAAATAGATACAAAAAAGAAAGAATAAAAATGAATTTAGTACAACAGTTTTTCACCGTTACAACTATGTTTGTCAGTTTGAATGTAGCGTTTGGTGTGCTGCTGCACGATACCAACGTCGATAAAGCGTTTTTGTCATCTTGGAAAACATATAGCGTTCAAAGTAACGTTGAGGGTGAAATAAAAATGCCAGAAACAAAGCCCCATACTCATCCAGAACATGCTCAATTGTCAAATGTGCTGAAAGAAAGTTCAGCGCGACCACGAACTACACCTCGTAACAACGATAAGAAGCGATTACGCCAAAAATATGCCGCTCGTGGTCAACATACTTTTGACGGATATCATCTTGATTTTGAAGGTGTAAGCTAGGCTATTTTAAGCTAATCACTTCCAGTTCCGAAACTAGCCGAGTAATGATTTTTTCTTGCTCGGCTAATTGCTCGCGAGTTTCCTCGACAAGGTGGGCTGGCGCCTTCTCAACGTAAGTCGGATTTTCCAGGCGCTTCTTTAATCCCGTCAATTTTTGACGTGCTTCGGCTAGGCGCATTTCCAGATTTTCCTGATGTTGATACAGAGTTTCGCTATCGATATCTAGCCACGCTTCCCTGTTTGCCGCCGCCAATCTCAGTCCACGCGGTTGATCTGTGTATTCAATTGCCTCAAGCCTCATAAGATGCTTAATCGTGTCTTGATTGTCGGCGATAAGGCTGTCGTTACCATATAACAATCGATATTTCTTATTTCCTGGCAGTTCAGCAATCACCCAGCGACCTTCAACGACCAGAAGCTTAAGTTGCTCGAATTGCTCGGCGGCAATCGGATCAAACTTTTCTGGAGTTGGCCAAGCTTCACGCATCAAAATGCCGTCGGTGTAATTAAGCGTTTGCCAAATTGTTTCCGTAACGAACGGCGCAAACGGATGAGCGATTTTCAAAGAAGTCGCCAAAACCCAAGATAACAACGGACGATTGATCGCAGTTTTAGACGATTCAATGTACCAGTCAGCCACGTCGTCCCAAATAGTGTGGTAAACAGTTTCTGATGCCTCTGAGAAGCGATATTGCTCTATTCTAACGGCAATGTTATTGGCAGCGTCGTTCAGTTGGCGAATAATCCAGTGATCTGCCGGAGTTTGCGGCTCTAAGTCGACAATTTGGTGATTATCGCCAATCTGCGCCTCAACAAACCTGGCAATATTCCATAGCTTATTGCAGAAATTACGTGCCGCAATGACTGACCCCTTATTGAAAGCTTGGCTTTGAGCTGGCGCTCGCCCAGAAATAACTCCCATGCGTGTGGCATCAGATCCGAATTCCGCAACCAATTCCATTGGATTAATGACGTTGCCCTTGGATTTGGACATTTTTTGGTTGTGCTCGTCATTAACCATTCCGTGTAGATAAACTTCTTTGAACGGCAACTTCCCTGTTCGGTATAGGCTAAGCATGATCATTCGAGAAACCCATGCGCGCATAATATCCATACCAGTTTCCATCATGTCGGTCGGGAAATAATTGGCTAAATCGCCGCCATCCAAGTAGTCTGTAACAATATATGGCCATTGTCCAGATGAGAACCAGGTGTCAAAGGTATCCTCTTCCCTAATATATGTTGTACCATTTACAACAATACTCTGTTCGTTGGTGCGAGTGTCGAATATCCAATCCTTAGGGTCGTTTTCATTTACAAACGCAGGAATTGGTATTCCCCATGGAATCTGTCGTGAAATATTCCAGTCTTTCAATTGCTCAAAATATGCGATAAGTTCTTTGCGCTTGGATGCTGGATAAAAAGTGATTTCTTCTTTTTTGAGTGCATCAATTGCTGGCTGTGCGAGTGATTGTGTTTTAATAAACCATTGCTCTTTAACCATTGGCTCAATTACGCTGCCACACTTATAACAATGTCCAACGGCGTGTTCAATTTCAGTCTCACCGCGGCGTAGCTCCAGTGCCTCCAGTGCCTCCAAAACTCGAGCGCGAGCTTCTACTGGTGTTAATCCTAAGAACTGCGCTGGCACGTTTATCATCTTCCCTTCTGGGCTGATAATTGACTCTATAGGTAAATCATGACGTTTTGCAATTTCAAAGTCGTTCGGGTCGTGCGCTGGCGTAATCTTAACCGCACCGGTACCATAGCTCATGTCGACGTATTCGTCCGCGATGATAGGAATTTCCTTATCGACAATCGGCAGTAAAATGCGAGTTCCAACTAATTTTTTGTATCGCTCATCATCTGGATGAACTGCCACAGCGACGTCGCCAAGCATAGTTTCTGGGCGCGTAGTAGCAATGATAATCTCGCCAATTTTATCTAATGTCGGGTAAGCTATTTTCCACAACTTTCCTTTCTCGTTCTTATGTTCTACCTCGATGTCGGCAAAACTGGTTTGATGTTTGGTGCAGTAATTAACAATTCTCTCACCTCTGTAAACCAAATTGTCATCCCACATTTTCTTAAACGTGTCGTATACGGTGTTGATAACTTTGTCGTCCAGAGTGAATGTCAAATGCTTCCATGACGCACTAACACCTAACGCGCGCAATTGCAGCTCCATATTGCCGCGTTTTTCTTGTACAAAATTCCAAACTTGACTATACAATTGGTCACGTGAAAAATCGAAGCGACTCTTCCCTTGCTTCGTCAATTCTCTTTCATACACAACCCAAGTTTCAAACCCAGCGTGGTCGGCGCCTGGGATAAATACGGCGTCGTCGCCCTTCATTCGGTGATAGCGAATCAGAATATCCTTCAAATTCATATCAAGTGCGTGCCCAATGTGAAGGTTACCGTTAGCGTTAGGCGGTGGCATAATGATTGAATATGGCTTACCTACCCCTGTTGGCTCTAATGCACCACTGGTTTCCCATAGGGCGTAAATATTTGGTTCGTAATCGTTTGGTATGTATTGTTTAGCTAGCTGCATAAGTTATTCCATGGTTTTTTCATGTGAAAAAAGACAAAAGAAAACAAAGTAGCTTTTCACGTGCAAAAGCCCTTATTTGCGTAATCCTCTAATTTCTCCACATATTTATATTACATCTTAATTATACCACAAATCAAAGGGCAGATGTTAGGAATGGTGGCGAATTGTTTGATAAATCTTTTGATAGAGATGATAAAGATTATAGACGATAGGACGTAGTGGTAATTCCCAGGTGCCAGGAAACTCCGTTGGTTGACCGCCAAAACTCTTTTTGAATTGTGTAAAGCCGTACCATGGATTAGTTTTTGGCGCATCTTCTGGTGCGATACCGTAAAAATCAAAAAACTTATGACCTGTTTTATGTGCATAACGAAGCATTTCTAAACCAAGAGCGGTGGCTGGGCTTAATTTGCGGTATTCTGAATAAGATCCAGCATGACCGTAATACATTGTTTCGCCATTGCTGAAAAATAAAATACTAGCTACTGGTTTATTTTCGTAGATAGCATAAAAAATACCAGCCTGCTTGGTAGGAAATAGGGAAGACGCCATCTGGCGGAAATAAGCGTCACTGTGTGGCACCATGCCTGTACGCTTAGCTACATCGTGGATCATATTGATAAAAATTTCGATATCCTGAGGGTCGTAACTAGCTTGAAAAGTAACGCCTGCTTTAAGATTTGCGCCACATACGACGGACAGTTTGGCTAGTAAGAGATTGTATAGTTTCGTCGTCTGCTAAGGTGTTAATGATAGTATGAGACGGCTGAACATCCTTGGCTTTCCGATAGCCAGCTTTTTTGAGGATAGTAGTGTCGATGTTGCCCAATGGTTCAATGCGAATAAAGTCGACTTTTTGTTGTTTAGCAGATTGTTTAATGATTTCTAGGAGTTCTATGAGGTTGTCGGGTGACTGGATTTGTGGTCCGTAGGGAATATAGAGGCGAGAATTGAAGCGACCTCGTTCGATGATACCGAAAAAATCTCCGTAGTTAGTGTGTTTATGGATTACTTTTCGCTTGAGGTCGGTTTGAAACTTTCCCCAAGCCTCAGATTGTAAAAAATGTTGATTCATGTTGTAACCTCCACAACGTTATATTGCTGTCATTGATAAACTTGGCTGAACTTCTAAATCGTATGGGTCTGTCGGTTCGTCAATTTGAGATCTGAAATAACCGAGAGTGGCAATCATCGCGGCGTTATCCGTACAGAGTTGGATAGGGGCGTATTCGATGTCAATTGGCAAAGCTTCGCGTAATTGACGGCGCAATTCTTGATTAGCTGCGACTCCGCCAGCGATTACGACGGAAGCCGGCTGGAAATTGTCAAATGCCTTCTTGGTTTTATTTACGAGAGTTTTTATGGCTGTATATTGGAAACTTGCCGCCATATTACGTCGTAATTCGTCATCTACGAGCGCTGGAAGCTCATGAGAGGGAAAAGTGAAGTCTTTACCGACTTCGTGCTGAACGGCTCTCAAAACGGCCGTCTTAAGCCCAGAGAAGGAAAAATCGTATTCGCCGGATAATTTGGCAATAGGTAAGTGGAACGCGTGTGGGTCGCCAAGCTCAGCAGCTTTAGCGATAGCTGGGCCGCCAGGATATGGCAAACCGATGATTTTAGCGACTTTATCAAACGCTTCGCCGACTGCGTCGTCTTGAGTTTGTCCAATAAGTTGATAATCACCGTGATTTTTAAATAGGACAAGTTGTGAATGCCCGCCTGAAACGATCAACGAAAGCATAGGGAATGACGGCTGTTGTTTTGGCAATGTTAGAGATAAATTGTCGGCTTGCTTGTTGATAAAGTTGGCGTACACGTGAGCTTCTACGTGATGAATCTTAAAGAGCGGCTTATTATGGATAATAGCGAGAGTTCTAGCGGCGAGAGTGCCGATTAATAGCGAGCCAATAAGCCCCGGTGCGTAAGTAACGGCGATGGCGTCAATATCATCCCAAGTACAATTTGCGTCAGACAAAGCTTTTTTAATGACAGGATTTACAACCTCCAAGTGGCTGCGAGCGGCAATTTCTGGAATAACTCCACCGTATTCTGCATGAATATCGATTTGAGAATTGACGACATTTGAAAGCAAGCGTTCGCCATCTTCAACTATTGACGCCGCTGTTTCGTCACAACTGGATTCAATTCCCAAAATCCTCATTTGTTTTTATTATAGCAAATATAAGTGGTAAAATGGGTATTATGAAAAACGAGTTGGTAAAAATTGCTAGAAAAACGCTACCTCAAGGAGCTTTGGAAAAAACCGAAAACGCCTATAGAGTTGCGCGCACGAAGATGATTAGCCTAAGATACGGCAATCCAGCTCGTGGCTTGAGAATTATTGCAGTAACAGGGACGAACGGGAAAACTACGACTGCTTGTTATATCAATGAGATCTTGAAAGAAGCTGGTTTTAAGACTGCGTTATTTACGACGGCGGTAATTGAAATTGCTGGCAAGGAAAAGATAAATGATTTGAATGCGACAGTTCCGACTGTAGCAAGGCTGTTTAGCTTTTTCCAGACAGCTCAGCGTGAAGGTGTGGAATATGTGATTTTAGAGGCGACAAGTCACGCTCTGTCGCAGCATAAGTTTGACGGCGTGCCAATTGAGGCGGCGGTGATGACTAATTTGACTCAAGACCATTTGGATTATCATAAAACGATGGAAGCTTACGCGGCGGCTAAGGCTAAATTGTTTGAGAAAGCCGAAATATATCGTGCTGAATCGTGATGACGAGTGGTTTGAATATTTTGATAAGTTTACAGCTTCTGGCGAGAAAATGACTTACGGAACGAATTCGGAAGCCGAAGCTCACTTAACGCACGTTAAGTTATATAAAAAGGGAACAGAGGCGAGTTTACTGATTGATCATCAAACTCATTTGGAACTGGCGACTAATTTGCCTGGCGAATTTAACGTGATGAATATGTCGGCTGCGGTGTCGTTGGCATATTTGTTGGGAATAAAGCTGGAAGATATCCAAGAGGGCGTGGCAAATTTGGAAGCGATTCCTGGACGATTCGAGCGAGTAGAGAATAAGCTTGGAATTGATATTATTGTGGATTATGCGCACACACCAGACGCGTTGGAAAAATTGCTAAAAACCACTCATAAAATTACCAAGGGACGATTAACTTTGGTGTTTGGTGCGTGCGGCGATAGAGATAAGACAAAGCGACCAATTATGGGCGAGCTGGCTGCTAATTTGGCAGATAGGATTTTCCTAACCGACGAGGAAAGTTATAACGAAAATCCAGATGAAATTCGGGCAATGATTCGTCAGGGAATTGAGCGAACGAAGAAGGCTCATAAGATGACGGAAATTGCTGATCGAAAACAGGCGATTTACCAAGCACTGAGGTCGGCTGTTCGTGGCGATACGGTTCTGATTACGGGTATGGGTCATGAGCAATACCGAATTGTGAATGGTAAGCGAATTCCGTGGAATGACAAGAAGGTCGTTCAGGAAATTATTTCTGAGATTGAGAAAAAGAGTCGTAAAATTTCGCTTTAATCTGCTTCCAGTTTTGTGATTGGCGAACTAATTTTTCTGCATCGCTTGGGTCGAGTAGTAATTCTTTCACGGCGTCTTCAAGGTAAATACCGCCCTGTGAGCCCTTGAATAGAATTGTCGTATCTTTAGTGTCGCTATTTTTCAGGAATTTTCCAGCTTCAAGCGCCGTGTCAAAAGAAATTACTTTACAGCCATTTTTCTCAGCAATTGGTGCGAGGTGTTTTTTGGCTATTTTACCGACGGTGATGAGCAATTCTAACTGTTTAGGGTCACAAATTTCGCCGATTTTTTTATGTTCCGATTCGGATGTTTCGCCTAGTTCATTCATATCGCCCAATACGGCAATTTTGTGGTTGGCAGAGATGGAATAGAGCGTTTTTAGCGAATTTTCCATGGCAATAGGGCTGGCGTTATAGGTGTCGTCCAGCAACGTACAGCCGCGTATGCCGCGTAAAATATTCATTCTTCCTGAAACTGGTTTGATTTGTTAAAGCTGCCGCAACTTCTTCAATATTCATTCCGCAAGCTAATCCCGCCGCCGCCGCGCCAGTGATTGAGCGGATGTTGTGTTTGCCTAATACAGAAATATTTATGTCCTGAGAAGTTTCTTCGGAGTGTCTTAAATTGACAATACAACCAGTGTCTGTAGTCTTTTTAATTTCCAGGAAAACATCAGCGGATTCGTCGCCGTAACTCACACGATTTCCAACTATGAGATTATGATATTTTTTATCGATATCGTGAAGGTTGAAGATGGTTTTTTTAGCGACTTGGCTGATGGACAATTCCTCATGAGCTACCGTATCCATATTTTTGAAAAACTCCATATGCTCAGGAGCAACAGAGGTAATTATGGCAATGTCGGGCTGAATATAGCGCATAAAAGTAGCCATTTCACCAGGGCAATCAATGCCGCATTCTTGAATAATTACATCTGGCGATTCGGGGTTTTTTATGCTGGCGTGTGCTGCGGAGAAGACTTTTAGCCAGGCTAGGGGAGATTTGGCGTTTTTTGGTCCGTCTACACCTAAGATTTCCAGCGGCGCACTTAAGGTTGTGTTCAAATTGCCACGACTATGGCGCACGGTGAATTTTTCTGATAGAACAGTGGCGGTTGCTGATTTTACGCTAGTTTTACCAACGCTGCCGACTACAGCAATTAGTTTGGTGTCAGGATGAGATTTAAGATATTTTTTTACATAAGAGCCGAGAATTGTTTCTAAGAGATGTTTGAATAATTGCATGGAGTTATTATAACAGATTGAGGAATAGTAGGGAGAAGGGTGTGTGGTTGCCTTTACGGGAAGAATCTCTGCATCGGAAAAAGGTGATGATGGTGATGATAATTTCCCTGAGCTACTAATCGTATAATACTGAATAATATCTAGATAATTAGCACTCACACTTGACGAGTGCTAAATTGGTGCGTTACAATAGATACGTTGTTAACGAAATGGAGGATAACGTGAGTACACCTATTAAGCCTCTTGGCGACCGTGTTGTAGCGGTGCGTGAAGAAGCAAAGACTCAGACAGCGAGCGGAATTTACTTGCCTGATAACGCTAAAGAAAAGCCAGTAGTTGCGGAAGTTAAAGCAGTTGGTGGCGATGTGAAGAACGTCAAAGTCGGTGATCGGATTGTCTATAAGGAATATTCGACTACGGATTTGAAAATTGACGGCACGGAATATTTGGTTGTTCGCGAAGAAGATATTTTAGCAACGGTTGTTGGATAAAAAGGGGAGTTTAATTATGGCAAAAAAAGTTTTTTATGATGACGATGCGCGAAATCGCGTGCTTGGCGGAGCTAAATCGCTATACGACGCAGTTAAGGTGACTTACGGTCCGAAGGGTCGCAATGTTGTGATCGCGAAGGGTTTTGGTGGACCAACTGTTACTCATGACGGCGTAACTGTGGCTGAAGGAATTGAATTGCCAGAAAATGATGATGAAACGCTGGGCTATAAAGTCGGTGCCGATTTAATCAAGCAGGCCGCTAAGAACTTGAATAAGCAAGCAGGCGACGGCACGACGACCGTAACAGTGCTAACATATTCGATTTTGAAAGAGGCGAATCGATTGATTGCGGCTGGACATAATCCGATGGAGCTTAGAAAAGGTATCGAGCAAGCTGGCGCGGAAATTGTTAAAGAATTGAACAAATTGGCTGAGCCGATTGAAGGCAAGTCTGACCGCGTTGCTGAAGTTGCTACGATTTCGGCGGGAGATGCGGAAATTGGTAAATTGATTGCTGGCGTGATTGAGAAAGTTGGTAAAGATGGCGTGGTTACTGTTGAGGCTGGTCAAGGCTTGGAGCTAGAAGCTGAGGTTGTCGAAGGTTTTAGCTTGGACAAGGGTTGGGTGAGTCCGTTCTTCGTTACTGATGCGGGTCGCCAGGAAGCTGTGTACGAAAGCCAGCAATTCTAATCACTGATAAGAAGATTTCTAGCGTGCAGGAATTCTTGCCAATGTTGGAAAAATTGGCACAAAGCGGTAAAAAAGACGTGGTTTTGATTGCTGACGAAGTTGAAGGCGAGGCGTTGAGTATTTTGGTACTGAACAAGCTGAAGGGCGTATTCAACACCGTAGCCGTTAAGGCGCCAAGTTTCGGCGATCGTCGCAAAGACGTACTTCGTGACATCGCCGTGCTGACCGGCGCGACTGTGATTTCTGAAGATCACGGATTGACATTCGAAAACGCTGGCTTGGAAGTTTTGGGTTCGGCGCGCAAGGTGATTGTTGGCAAAGACGAAACCACAATTATCGAAGGTGCAGGCAAACCTTCAGGTGTGAAGGAGCGAATTGCTGAGATTAAGTCGCTTTCAGAGAATGCTTCAAGCGAGTATGAAAAAGAACAATTCGACAAGCGTGCCGCGGCATTATCTGGCAAGGTTGCGGTTATTAAAGTTGGTGGCGCGACTGAGACGGAAATTGACGAGAAGAAATTCCGCGTTGATGATGCAGTGGCGGCTACTAAGGCGGCTTTGGCTGAGGGAATTGTCGCTGGTGGTGGCGTAACTTTGGTCAATTTGGCTGGCAATCTAAAAGTTAGCGGCGCGGATAGTTTGTCGGTTGGTCGACAAATCTTGAAAGACGCTTTGAAGCAACCGTTCTTACAGATTATGAAAAATGCTGGCTTGAATGCCGATGCGCTGCTTGCTCAAGTTGAATCTGGCAAACCTGGATTCGGCGTTAACGTTATGAAGCCGGAAGATGGTCTGATTGATGTGAAGAAGGCTGGTGTGATTGATCCAGCTCGTGTGACTAAAGAAGCTGTTCAAAATGCAGTGTCAATTGCGTCAACTGCGGCAACTATGGGCGCTTTGGTGGTTGATATTCCAGAGGCTGAAGTTGCAGCTACTCCTGGCGGCATGCCGGGAATGGGTATGATGTAAATCTGCCCCGAGCAATAAAAATCCCGCCGAAAATGGCGGGTTTTTATTTTGGAGGAATGAATTAACGAGGATTTGAGAAATAGTCGATTTCTTTAATGATATCCAACAAGGCTTGAGCACGGCGAGCTTCGTCAACAATAGCTACGGCAGCGTCGTGTGCTGGTGCAATCAGAGTTTTATCGTCCGTAGAACGAAGAAGTAATAGGTAAGTGTCAAACTTTTCTTCTGGAGAAACATCTAGCTTGTCGACTAATGGACGCAACTCGTTCAAGGCAGTTTGCTTAATCGTATCGAGCGCAGGATCTGCGGCTGCAGCTGGAGCTGGTGTGCTGATTGTTGGAGTTGGCGTAACTGGCTCCGGAGCGGCAGTCTTCGCTATATCAATAGCAGGCTCATCGTTCTGATCTGTAGCGACAGGATCCGGTGAGATGGTTGCAGGATTAATTACAGGTGAAGCTGTAGCATTTGTCTCTTCAAATTGTAAATTATTGTCTGTATCTTGTGACACGCCAGCTAATACCTTAGCCAGTTCTTGGTCGTCACTGAATGATTGATTAGCTTGAGAATCCATTATAACCCACCTTATATATTAAATTGTTTAAGCTTATATATGTTACACTATAACATGAGTTAATTAAGGAGCGCAAGATGTTAGATGATATGAATGTAATAAAACAATATGATCCAGGCGACGTTTTTAAGCGGCGTTTTGAACATTCCAGAACAAGCTCGATATGAAGTGTCGATCCACGAAGGTGCGAATCAGCGCCGAGATTTTAAGAATATCGTGATCGCGGGAATGGGCGGTTCGGCTTTAGCGGCTGATATGGTTCGAGTTTTGACCGCGGGCTGGTTGCATATTCCACTTGAAGTGGTGAAGGGTTATGATTTGCCGGGGTTCGTGAGCGAGGAAACGTTGGTTATCGCGGTTAGTCATTCGGGCAATACTGAGGAAACTCTGAGTTGTTATCAGCAAGCGTTGGAGAAGAAGGCGTGTTTGGCGGCTATGTCGACTGGCGGATCGTTGATTGAGCGAGCGAAAAATGACAATGTAACTTACGCTCAAGTCCCAGCTGGCGCGCAGCCGCGAATGTCGACGGTTTATCATTTGCGAGGATTATTGAAACTATTGCAACATTTTTGGGTTATTGATAATGATTTGTACGATCAGGTGAAAAATAGCGCTGATTGGTTGGCGGGCGAAATATCTAATTGGACGGCTAAAACGCCAGAAGCTGATAATTTGGCGAAGCAGATTGCGAAATTAACAATTGGCAAGACGTTGGTTATTTTTGGCGGTGAATTGACTTGGCCGCTGGCGTATAAGTGGAAAATTAGCTGGAATGAATCAGCGAAGAATCTGGCATTCTCAAATCAATATCCAGAATTTAATCATAACGAGTTTATCGGCTGGTCGTCGCATCCAGTAGAGAAGCCGTTTACGGTTTTTGATATTCGTAGCAATTTGGAGCGGGACAGAATCCGCGAGCGAATGGAGCTGAGTGATCGTTTGTTAAGTGGTAAGCGCCCAAAGGCGCACGTACTGGAACTTCGAGGAAAGACGCTTATGGAGCAGTTACTGTGGGGTTTGGTGCTGGCTGACGCGGCTAGTATTTACACAGCTATTCTTAATGGAGTCAATCCTGGTCCAGTTCAGTTAATTGAAAAATTGAAAACAGAACTTAGCTAATTTAATATCGTAGAGATTCGATTGGGTCGCGTCTGGTGGCGCGGGCTGCTGGATATACGCCAGAAATTACGCCGATGATTATCGATAATCCAATTGATAAGACGGCTGTTTGCCAATAAATATAAGGCGTGAGCGGTAAATATAAGCTGGCAATATAAGCTCCCGCCAAGCCTAACCCGTAGCCCAATATTCCGCCGAGGAATCCGATGATCGCTGCCTCAATTAAGAACTGATTGACGATATCCCATCCCGTGGCTCCAACAGCTCGCCTGACGCCGACTTCACGCTGACGCTCGGCAACATTGACAAGCATCACGTTCATAACGCCTATTCCACCAATTAACAGAGAAATAATGCCGATTACAGTTAAGATTATCGAAAGGAACTTCGCGACATTAGACTTCTTTCGTTTATTTCTTCACCAGAAACGATTCGATAATTCTTATCACTATCATGATTCTTCTTCAGAATATCGTCAGCCGATTTTATGACTGAATTGAGATTTTTATGATCTTTGGTAGTTACGATGATTTGCTGAATTTGCGGCGTTCCTTGAGTGAATTTTTTAATCACGGACAATGGAATAATCGCGGCGTTATTAAAATTCACGTCCAAATAACTGGCTGGATTTTCAATATTCTTCAACACGCCAACAACGGTCAATGGTTGATTTCGGATGTAAATAACGTTTCCGATGGATTTTTCGGTGCCGAACAAATCGACCGACAATTGCTGACCGACAACAACTCCGCCGATGTCGTTAATAAATTGCCCAGTAGCAATTTGCAAATTGGCGACGTCTTTTAGCGATTCCGTACTACCGATTAATGCAGCGTTTTGGATATCGACTTTACCTTCGCGGGCGCGCAACTCGGCGTGCAGGAAGGCAATTGGTGCGGCTTTCGTATTGGCAATTTTTCCTATATCCCTGGCGTCCGTTTCAGTCAATGTGTTGACCGTCGTCGTGTTGTCGGATTCGGTCAGCAGATTCGGGACGGCTTTTTGATTGCCAGATTTAACAATGGCGACAGGAGCGTCTGATTGGTTGGAATTGTCGCCGAATAGATGATTAAATCCGCCAGTTAGAGATAAAACCATGGTGATGCTGGCGATGCCAATAGCTACGCCTACAATTGTCAAAAATGTTCGTCCACGATTAGCTCGTAGTGCCTGAGTAGCGTTCTCAAAATGATTTTTTACTAATATTTTCACGATTTTTTCGCCCTCGATTTCTTTGAAGATTTTTGCTTCTTAGGTTTTTCTTCTTTTTCATCGTCTACAATTAGCTTCTTAGTGAACTTGCGCTTTTCCTTATGCTCGTCAGTGTCGATTTTTCCGTCCAACATAGTGATGACGCGACTGGCGTAATGAGTCAATTCTGGGTTGTGAGTAACCATAATTATAGTGTTGCCGCGACGATGTAGGTCAGACAATTCTTCCATAATGAGATGACTTGATTTGCTATCTAAGTTTCCTGTTGGCTCGTCGGCTAAAATAATTGACGGACTGTTAACCAACGCTCTGGCAATTGCTACGCGCTGAACCTGACCGCCTGATAATTGATGTGGCATATAATATTCACGCTGTCCCAGATGAAAAGTTTTCAGAATGCGGCTAGCTTCCTGGAGTCGTTTAACTTTCCCGAGTCCTTTATACGTTAACGGCAACGCTACGTTTTCAATTACAGTCAGGCGAGGAATAAGATTGAAATTCTGGAAAACGAAGCCGATGTGTTTGGAGCGGATTTTAGCGCGTCGTCGCGAGCTGAGATTGTCGACAGCGACATCATCCAGATAGTATTCGCCCTCTGATGGCTGATCTAATAGTCCAAGGGTGTTTAATAAAGTAGTTTTTCCGCAACCGCTTGGTCCCATAATAGCAATAAACTCGCCCTTTTTAACGGTTAAATCGACGTTATCTAAGGCGCGAATCTCAGCATCACCAAAGCCAAATTTTTTGGTGACATTAACAAGCCTAATGCGTGGTGGAATAGTTTCTTTCATCTTTGACTTATTATAGAGAATGAACGTCAGTAAGTGCAACCATAAGGGGCAATAAAGTTGTGGTATAATTATCAACAAGGAAGGGTGCAGGAGTGGTTGAACTGGCACGCCTGGAACGCGTGTAACGGAGCAATCTGTTCGAGGGTTCGAATCCCTCTCCTTCCGCCAAGTGTGTTTTTGGAATTACACTAGTCGAGAATGGTATCAAAAACCTTACAAAGTCTAACCTTAATTGACTCTGAGATAAATTTAGTCTGTTCGTTAGATTATATTGGCAAGGACTTGGATTACTATTGTTTCAGGGATAATTCCGAATAAAAGTTGACTATAGTTATTGCGGCATCTACCGCCAGCCTTGCTTCGATAGCTGTCGGTTTTGGTATTTTGCTAGTATGGGAATGTCCACTGCCTTTATTATTTCGTAGTTCCGCGATTCCGTTCACGATTTGAGATAGACCGCTGATAATAGCTCTAATTTCTTTTAACTCTGACCTATTTAATTTGAAGTAGTCTCTAGCTTTTGACATCAATTGTATTATTGATAATTTGTTAACATCCTCTTCTATCTTGCTGTCTAGTATACCCTGAAGACAGGTCTCAATATATTCTTTTGCCATTCCGATGGCTTTTACTGCATCTGTTTTTATCATAGCTAGCATTAGTTCCGATTGGTCCTTCTGATATTGACTTGAAAAGGTTACTTCCGTATTTGAGTCGTTTTTCCGTAACTACATCTTTTATCAAGAGAACTGGCTCATATTTTTCTATTTCCGGTAGTTCAAGCTCTTCTGGAATATAGCTACCACCGCTATCCCGTAGAAATTCAAGACATCGAGACATCCAGTTTGCATAATCTTTTCTTATTTCTACGCCTACGCCCACTTCATCCAGATTCTTTTCCAAGGAAAAAACACTTTTAATAAGCAAAGATAATTCCCGACTTTGTGCGGCATTGAAATGACGATTTTTGCGTACTTTTTCATGCATAAAATCGAGTAGTTTGTTTAGTCGATCGTGAATACACGCAAAAATTACTTTGCAATCATTCGGTGTGTCTTCGTATATTTCGATTATTGTAGAGCTTGGTTGATATGGCTCTATATTAAAACCACTATTGCCTAGATACAGATTTTCAAAAATTTCTGCTCTTTCCACTAGGCAATTACTTTGGTAGTAGTCATTTAAAATAAGCTTTCTTTTATCGACCGCCATAGTTTGCCTTTTCAAAAACAAATAAATATTCGTGCGCCAACAGAAGAAAATTATATTTTATGCTATTCGTTTTCCAGTAACCGGTTGCTCGGCAGTTGTGTTGTTCTTTCATGACGATTTCTTTTAGTGTAAAGCCGGCTTCTTCGAATACTCGCATTGTTTTAAAACTTAGCGGAATCACGTGACCTTTTTGGCGCGTGTCGCCCATTAGAATTGCACAGAATTTACCAAACTTTAATACACGGTAGCTTTCTGATGCTACACTTTTCATTTGTTCTAGAAATTCATTAACTTTAAAGTTTGACAAATCTTGTGGAATATCTTGGTCTTTGCTGTAGTGGATGATATTTGCATATGGCGGATGTGTGCATATTAGGTCGATGCTTTCGTCAGGAAGTGGTTTTAAGTTTCGTGCATCACATTTCAACACCTTAACTATGCCGTCTGCGCCCTCATGTTTGAATTTAACTTTTTCACGACATCTTTGAAGTGCGACTGGATTAACGTCCATTCCAATAATGTTACGGTTTAATAATTTTGCCTCCACTAATGTGGTGCCGCCACCGGCGAATTGGTCTAATACCCAGTCATCCTCTTTTGAATAGCGAAGCAGAATATTTCTTGGAACGTACGGTGACCAATTTCCTCTCCATTTTGCATCGTGGGTAGCCCAGTTACCGCGATTAGGAAAACTCCAGACGCTGGTCATTTCTAGCTCAAAATCGTCTGGCTCCCATTTTTTTATCTCTTTCTTTTTGTCGGACATATAAACTAAAATATCTCTATCACACCGCTTTCAAGGTCGTTGATATTATAAATGTCATCCAATATATCAAATGTTTCTTTTAGGTTGTTTCTAGCACTATTCCAGCCTTTTCCATCGGTAAACCATACGAATTTAAAGCCATCTATCATCTTAGCTTCAAGTGCAAGCGTTTTATAGCTACGAGCCGTCTCGTTAAGCTTGGAGCCACGACTACCATAAAAATTAGTCTCGATTCCATAGATGCTATTATTGGTTTTAATTACAAAATCAAAACGTTTTTCGGTACTGCCTTGGTTGGAAATGGCAGAAAGATCAATGCGCCACTTATTCTCAATTTTACTAAGGTTCATTTCCTTGAAATAGTCTTTGTCTTTGACGTAGCCAGCTTTCTGGATAAATCCTTCTACGAGATTTTCCATTAAATGACCGCCGCGGTTCTTGCGACCGTTGGAATCTAGTCCGGTTTCTATACCAGTAGCATAATCTACTAAGTTGTTGATAATATGATTCGTGATAAGGTCGAATAGACCAGTCTTTCGCATAAAGATTTTATATTGTTCGGCGGAATAATTCATTTTACTGAAGTTATAGTTATATTCACCGTCTTCATCTATAGCATAAATCTCGTTAGAACGAATCGCTAGCAAGATAGGAATACATTTTAATGTTTCTGGATATTTCGCGATAAGATTGTCGAACTCTTGCTCTATATTCTGTGAGCCGACAAGCGTGTTCAAGATATTTAGTTCTATCTTGATAGCATCTACGTTTTTATAAATCTTTGGAAAGTCGATATAGTAGCCATAGTCGGCAATGCTTTCTCGAAATCCCCCTAGCCATTCATTAAAATTCCTTTTCATTTTGTTCCTCTCTTTAAAAGTTTGATATTAATAATTCGTTAATTTTTCCGCGTTTGTCGCTATTTCGATTTATCATACGCGTTGCGGATACGCGCCTTATATTCTGTTTTGCGTAAGCTTATCGAAGAAGTTGTCATCTTTGTTAGTGTTCTTCGGATCGGAATTACTTGCGACTATCTTGGCGCCTTTTTTGTCTAGTTCTTGAATGAATTTCGCAAGTTCTAATTGGTTTTTATCGTCAAACATACCTTCTGTGTAGGAAGTGAAGCTTGCGGTCGGAGTTAGTGGACGATATGGCGGATCGAAATAGACAAACGTTTTGTTATCTATGAAGTCGCCGGATTTCTTGTAATCACCGCATACTATATTTACGTTTTGTAGTTTTTTGGATACTATCTTTAAATTATGCTCGTTGCAAATAATCGGTTTTTTGTACGCACCCATCGGTACGTTATACTCACCCTTACGATTTACACGATATAAGCCGTTAAAGCAGGTTTTATTAAGGAATATCATTAAGGCAGCTAGCTCAATTCTGTTTTCTTTTTTGGACTTAAGTTCGTTAAAACGTGCGCGCTTGGCTAGATAGACTTCTTTGCGATCATCGTTGTCTAATGCTAAATAATTATTCTCAAAGTGTCTTAAGACTCCTAATAGTGCGTCAATGTCGTCACGGATGACAGTATATGTGTTTATTAGTTCGGCATTGATGTCGCTAATATAGACTTCCTGAAGTTTGAACTTATTCAAAATATCAAAAAGAACCGCGCCACCACCAACAAACGGTTCTGCGTATTTTGTAATAGTAGTGTCTTTGGAGAATGGGTAATATTGTTCGATCTCCTTGAGTAATTGTCCTTTACCTCCAGCCCATTTTAAGAAAGGTTTTGCTCTGGTGCTGGTTAATGACGCTTCTTTTGTCCGAGCGTCTAGTGGCTTAATGGCATTATGTGGAATTATCCATGTATTCCCGGCGAATACAGCACCAATAACTCGTCCTTCAGAACATAGAGCAGCTACTCTCCTTTGAGAAATAGCCCATTTTACAGCCGTTTCTTTTGCCGAAATATAATCCATTTTACCTCGCTTTATTCTACTTATTATTATATTCTAAAACTAGAATAACGCTAGATCTAAAATAGGCTATTTTATTTCGGTAGTTTTATAGATTGTTTTGTTGAAAAATCGTAGACAGGGGCGGCTCATCTGGTCGTGAAATAAATAGGTTGTAATTTTTACTAAATAGCTTGCAAAACACTAGATATAGCGGCTATAGTTATTATTGTACGCTATATATATAGCGAGCCCATAAATAAACAAAAAACACAAGCTACGAAGACAGGCCACCAGATGAGGTGTTGGTGGTTTGTTTTTAAGAGGGGAAATTAAGGAGGGTATGTGAAAGAAATTAACGTAGTCAAACGCGACGGAACAAAAGAACCGTTTGATGCTAATAAAATTAACACGGCTATTTTAAAGGCGTGCGAAGGTTTGCCGGACCAAATCTCTAAAGTTGTTCAAGTTGCGACTGAATTGCAATTGACATTATTTGATGGAATTACGACCGAACAATTGGATGAGGCGGTTATTCAAACGGTGCTCCAAAATGTTAAAGACGATCCAGACTATGATAAAATCGCGGCACGATTATTATTGAAAACTGTCTATAAGCAGATTTTGGGCGATTATGAGACGGCGGAAGAATTGAAAAAGCTTCATGCGCGCGAATTTCCGAAGTTTGTTAAGGCGGCGGTAAAAGAAGGTTTGCTGGATAAGCGCATGGCTGACGGTCGATTTGACTTGAAAAAGCTGGCGGCGGAACTTGATCCAGCACGTGATGATTTGAGTAAATATTTGGGCGTGGTGACTAATAAAAATCGCTATGCTCTTCGTAAGCAAAACGGCTCACCAATTGAAACACCTCAGTTTACGCACATGCGTATTGCTATGGGGCTTAGCTATAACGAATCTGACCCAACAGCTGCGGCGATTGAGTTTTATAATCACATGAGCAATTTGGAATATGTTCCGGGCGGCTCAACGCGAGTTAACGCTGGCGGTTCGTTCCCACAACTTAGCAACTGCTTCTTGCTTAATGTCGATGATGATATGGAATCAATTGCTAAGGCTGTTCGCGACACAATGTGGATTGCTAAAGGCACGGGCGGAATTGGCATTGGCTTTACGAAGCTACGTGCAGCGGGCAGTCCAGTTAAAACCACCAACACTGAATCTACTGGCCCAATTCCATTTATGAAGATGATTGATACGGCGCTTTTTGCGGTTTCTCGTAAGGGGAAAGGCTGGTGCGGCTGCAATTTATATGGAAAACTGGCATCTGAATTTTGATCAATTTGTCGATCTTCGTCAAAACTCTGGCGACCCATATCTAAGAACCAGATTTGCAAATACCGCGGTATTTATCTCTGACGAATTTATGAAGCGAGTAGAAAAAGATCAAGATTGGTATTTGTTTGATCCTGCGGAAACTCCAGATTTGACAGAGTTATATGGTGAAAATTTTTCGGCACGATATAAAGAATATGTAAAGATGGCGGAAGCTGGTAAATTGCGTACGTTTGATAAAGTTCCAGCTCGTCAGCAGTTTAAGCGTATTTTGACCAGTTTGCAGGCGACATCACATCCGTGGCTAACTTGGAAAGATACAATTAACGTGCGAGCATTAAATAATAATACGGGTACGATTCACCTCAGTAACTTGTGTACGGAAATTACGTTGCCGCAGGATAAAAACAACATTGCGACGTGTAATTTGGTGAGTATCAATTTGTCGGCGTTCCTTAGTGAGGATAAGACTTGGGATTGGGATAGATTGAAAGAAGCGGCTCGTGCGGCAGTGCGACAATTGGACAATTTGTGCGACATCACTCAAACGCCAATTCCAGAAGCGATGCATTCGAATCAGCAAACTCGAGCGATTGGCCTCGGGATTATGGGACTTTCTGACGTTTTGGAGAAGTTGGGTTATTGCTACGAATCAAAAGAATCTTACGATTTGGTTGATCAATTGACAGAGTTCATTAGCTATCACGCGATTGACCAGTCGGCTGATTTGGCAAAGCAATTGGGCAGCTATCCAGCATTTGCGGGCAGTGGCTGGAGCAAGGGTCTTCTTCCGATTGATACGGTCGATAAATTGTCGAAGATCGCGGCGTGAAGGTGAAAATAGACCAAAAGACGCGACTGGACTGGGATGGTTTGCGAAAGAAAGTGAAGAAGGGAATGCGAAATGCGACTCTTATGGCAATTGCGCCGACGGCTAATATTGGTCACGTGGCGGGAACGACTCCTGGAATTGATCCGCAATTCGCACAGATCTTTAGTCGTTCAACTTTGAACGGTAAGTTTCTGGAAGTGAACCATAATTTAGTTCGCGATTTGAAGAAGCTTGGTTTGTGGGACAATTTGAAGGATGAGATTTTTGCAGCTCAAGGCGATATTCAAGATATTGACGGCATTCCTCAGAATATCAAGGATGTTTATAAAACAAGCTTCCAGCTCAGTCCGTATGCGTTTATTGAAGTGGCGGCCAGGGCTCAGAAGTGGGTTGATCAAGCGATTTCTCGAAATATGTACCTGGAAACGCGAGATATTGATGAATATGTGAAGATTTATTCGGAAGCGTGGAAGCGTGGCTTGAAAACAACATATTATCTGCACGTTAAGCCGCGTCATCAGTCGGAGCAGACAACAGTTTCAGTTGATAAAATTGCAGAACAAAAAGTTCGCACAAATAGTAAAGTGCGCGGATTTGGATTTGCGAAAATTAATAAATAAAGGAGGAAATTAAGATGGGAATTTTAGGTTCAGGATTACGCGATGGATTGTCACTTCACCCAATTCGTTACCCTTGGGCGTATGATCTTTATAATCAAGCAGTGGCTAACACGTGGTTTCCAAATGAAGTTCAATTAGTGCAGGATTTGGCAGATTTTGAAAAATTGTCAGATGATGAAAAGCACGCATTGAAAACGGTTATTAGCTATTTGAATCCAAACGAGTTATTGATCAATAAATCATTGGCGTTTGGCATTTATCCATACGTGAACGCGGCGGAAGCTCAACTATACTTGTCAAAACAGATGTGGGAAGAAGCTAATCACTTCATGACATTTGAATACATTATTGAAACATTTCCATTTGATCGCGAGGAGATTTACGCTGCGGGCTTTGGTAAAAAGTCGTTGGCTGATAAGGCCGACTTCCAAAATAAGCATTTGGATGTGATGCTTGATCCGAATTTGGATATTTATTCGCTGGAAGGTAAGAAGGACTTTGTTAGGTCTTTGGTGGCATATAACATTGTGCTGGAGGGAATTTGGTTCTATTCAGGCTTTATGGTTGGCATGAGTTTCGTCAGCGTAATTTGTTGCGTAATGTCGGCTCACTGCTGGACTGGATTACTCGCGATGAAAATCTTCACTTGACGTTTGGTATCAATCTGCTTTTGACAATTTTGGACGAGAACCCAGAATTACAAACACAGGAATTTGCTGAGGAAATCCGTGGCTTGATTCTGCAGGCAGTGGAGCTTGAGAAGGCTTACAACAAGGATATGCTACCAAAGGGAATTTTGGGATTGAACGCTGATTATGTCAATCAGTATGTCATGCATATGACTGACCGACGCTTGCAGGAGCTGGGTTTTGAACCTGAATATAACGTGCCAAATCCAGCCAAATGGATGGCAGCCGCCAACGATACGCTGGAATTGGTGAATTTCTTTGAAAGCACAAATACTAGTTACGAAGTTAATACCACGAAGTAATGGGAGTTGATGATATGAACGAATTAGCAAAAGAAATATTAGATACAGTCGAAGTTGGCGCGTTGGCAACGGTGAATGTTGATAGGACTCCTCTGGTAACGCCGCTGCACTTTGCGCGTTTTGGTAATTCTATAATTTGGATATCAGAGCCGACTGCGCGCCATTCAGAAAATGCGTTTCGAAACGGTAAGGCGGAATTTGTGGTTTGGGATGATAAAAAGCGAGCAGTTTTCTTAAAAACTAACGTCTCCGAACTTCCAGAATCTGAGAAAGAGGCGGCAATTGCAGCTTATAAAGAGAAGTTGGCTGATTTTATGCCACGTTGTCAAAATCCGCAAATATACGTTGCACCAATTGGTGAACTTGATGAAAAAACTACAACGGGCAATTGGCTGCATTTTATTGCATAAGCACTATATCTAGCGTAAAATTAGTTAAGTAACTACTAAATATAGGGGAAAATGAAAATGAACGCAAATCAGATTATTACTGATGACATGACTTTGGAAGAAAAATTAAGCGCTATTGACGCAGCTCTTAAAGCGGCGCAAGAAGCGGCTGATGATCAAGCAAAGTCGAACGGTACTGTTGCGGCACCAGTTGATCCAGCGAGTTTGACTATTTGTGACGGTTGCGAATAGAGTTTCGAACAGCGTTTTACTATTGACAACATAGCCAATTATGTTGTATAATTGCCTATATCGTAAAAACAACTGAGAGTTAGTTGCGTAATAAGGAGAGATAGTTAAAATGACTGCAGGAATAGATAAATTTATCCCAACCCCAGAAGAGCAAGAATTGTTCAATAAAGTTTTCTATCCAGACATCACTGAAGAGTCTGATATTGACGTAAAAGAATCAAAGCCACAGAGAGAGGGTTTTTCTCTGTCGGTTGCGCTTGGTTCTCTTAAGAAATGGATGTGTGGTAAACGAGAAAAGCACAGCAAGCCTTTTGGACTAACTAACAATTCGGCGGTAGAAAAACTTGAGGCAGCCGGAGAAGAGTTGGGGCTGCCAGAAACAGACGTTCGACTTTCCTCTGGACTTAAGCTGTTGATGGGCTTAATGCATGGCAAAAAGGAAGTTGAAATAATTGGCGAAGATATCTTAATTGAAGCCGCCAAAAAGGCCAAAGAAGAAGGCAAAGGAAGTGTTATAGCGCCAACGCATTTCAATGGAGAAGATGTTCCTACGGCTAGTTACTTAGCATCTTTGTTGAACAAAATTAATATTGGCGTAGCGTCGACTAATAGAGATTGGATTAAGAAGGGCGTTGGCGGAATCAACTTAGAGGCTATACAGTATCTTGCGTTTGGCGCTAAAAACTTTTTTGGTGTGCCATATGAATGGGTAGATAAAAAGAGTAAAAAACCGGTTCACTTTTCAACAGACCATTACGAAGAAGCGGTTAAATTTGTTGAGGATGGTGGGTCTTTGGTTTTGGCTGGATATTCAGCGGATGACTCAGTAGGTCGAAAGCCTCGCAGTGAAATGGGCTCTGCAGCGATTCATACGGCATTGAAATCTGGCGCAGACCTGATATTTGTTTACGTATCGTCAGAGAACAAGAAACTTACTATTAGGGTCATGGAAGATGAGGATGGCATGTTTGCAGCGTTTAGCAATTCATATAGAAAGGCACTAGAGATGAAGGATTCTAATGTGTCCAAGCGTTTATTGTCTGAAGCGATTGACGAAAAGCCGCAACCAAAGATGAAGGACTCTAATGTGTCCAAGCGTTTACTATCGTCTTTATTGTCGTCATGCAAAGAGTACTTAAAAGACAGCGAAATAGGTAGGGTTATAGCAGAAGAATATAAGCGTCGATCAGACAAAAATAAAGCCAAGTAAGTGGTCGCAAGGTTCTGGTTATTGACAAATTAAAAATAATGTGATATCATTTCACTGTATAAAAAATTAAAACAAAAAGGAATAAAATGGCTGAAGAAAAAGATATTCACGGACTTACCGAAGGCGTATTGAGTCGAGACGATATGTCGGCGTTGACATATGTATTGCAACACGTGAAAGGGTCTAGTCCAAGTTCGGCGACGAAATTAAGCCTGGAACTGGAAGAACTTGACGAAACTGCGTAGAGAGTTAGCTAGATAATAGTCCACCTCTGTTGTATACTAAACAGTATGGAACAGATTATTTCTCAAGTAGTGAAGCAACTTTTTGATCAAGATATATCGATACAATTGACGCGTCCTGATCCGAAGTTTGGTGACTTTGCTACAAATGTGGCATTGCAATTGGCTAAGCCGCTAGGGAAGAATCCGCGTGAAATTGCGGAGATGATTGCTGAGAATCTGCGCAAGGAAGAAGAGTTTAGTGAAGTAAGCGTGGCTGGTCCAGGTTTTATCAATGTAAAACTTAGTAATCAGTCAATACTAAATTCTTTGAAAAAACGACCAACGACTAAACGCGCCGGTCAGACGGTTGTAATTGAGACTAATTGCCCGAATCCATTTAAGGCTATGCATATTGGACACGCTTTGAATGCGATTTTGGCGGACACGATGGCTAATTTGTTGGCGGTTGATGGCGCAATTGTGCATCGAGTGAGTTATCACGGTGATGTCGGAACGCATGTCGGTAAAAGCATGTGGGCGATTTTTGCGCGAGATTGACGGCGATGTAAATAAATTGAACGAAATCCCAACTGATAAGCGAAATGAATTTATGAGTCGCATGTACGTTGAAGGTGCGCGTGCGGCGAAAAGAATCTCCAGAGGCGAAGGCAGAAATTGATGAACTAGCTAAGCAGTCATTCGTCCTGGATGATCCGCTATATAAACAAGTTTACGAAATATGTAAAAGTTGGAGTTTTGACGAAATTGACTCTAATGTTGGGCGACTTGGAAACGTGCCGATTGAGCGACGTTACGTTGAGAGCGAAACTGAAGAATTGGGAAAATCTTTAATTAAAGAGAAAACTCCAGAGGTGTTTACTAAGTCTGACGGTGCGTATGTTTTTTTAAGGGCAGCAAATACGGCGCGTTTGATAATGTATTCATCGGATCTCATGGCAATGGTCTTTATGGGGCGCATGATATGGGATTGATCCAGTTGAAATATAAGGATTATCCGAATTTGGACTTATCGATTACAGTGAACGGCGAGGAGCAAGCAGCATACTTCCGCGGCGTGATTGCGGCTAGTGAATTGTCGATTCCGGCTTTGAAAGGAAAAATTGTTCAATTACGCGACTGGCTTGGTCAAATTGACAACTGGAAAGATGAGTTCGCGAACGGGTGAGGTTGTTACAATTGGTTGGCTGTTTGACGAGTTTAAGAAGGCGATTAAAAATGCTGGCGGCGAGCCAACCGACGACGTGATTGCTGGCGCGCTTCGTTATCAATTCTTGAAAGTGAAGATCGGCGGCGACGTCATATTTGATATTAATGACGCGGTAAGTTTGACGGGAAACACGGGAAGCTACCTGCAATACGCTCACGCTCGAGCGCGAGGTATTTTAGCTAAATCCGATAAAGAAATTGCCTTTCCGACAGAGTTGTTTGACGAGGATAAGATGCTGGTCAGAAAGTTGAGTGAGTACGTGGACGTGGTTGATCGCGCTAAGGAGAGTTTGGAGCCTCACCACATATGTACATATTTGTTTGAATTGGCGCAGGAATTTAATCGTTACTACGAGAAAAATCAGGTTATTGGTAGCGACAAAGAGGCGCATCGCGTAGGAATCGTGGCAATTTATGCCGACATTCTTAAGGCTGGACTGGCTATTTTGGGAATCGTGGCGCCAGATCGCTTGTAAAATATACTATATTAGTATATAATATAGATTCGTGAATGAACGACCGAGTAAACAATTAGACGGGCAACTATATACATCATTTTATGATCGATATTTATCTGCTCAGCTATTAACTCCAAGAAGTGATATAGCAGAGAAAAGAGGTGTTAAGCGAGAACCCTTATTAGAGTCGGAGAAGCTTTGTGATATAAAAAATGTGTACGAAAAATCAGATAAGACGTTTGATGATATAGCAGAGGCCGCTAAATCTGTTGCAGAGCTTGTTTGCGAAACGCTTAATTTTAGGTCAACGGGTAATTTTTCAAGTCCGCTTGAAGCGGTAAATATTGCCAAAGACGAAGCTGCTAATTGTTATGGACATACAATCGTTGCGTCAGAATGTTTAGAAAAATTAGGAATTGAACATTTCATTAGTTATGCAAATCAACACACGTTCATCACGCTATTTGATCGTAGTAGTGATAGGTCGTTTATAATAGATGTTTTGACGGAGGAGTTGCGCTGTGAGATGACTGACGCCATTGGCTTTGATGGAATAGATCCAGCTGAGCAGTTGTATTATGGTGAATTCAGAGCTAATAGTACTTTATATACAGATTTATTATTGCAGAAATTGCCTTCGTCCGTTAATAGAAGTGATTTTGTAGCTCGACGAGAATGGTTGATATTCTCGGATGGTATGAAATATCGAGATGGCTACGGAAGAAATGCACGACTACAGATGCTTACTCTGCCGTCCATTCCAGGTAGATTATTATTGCTAGATGAATATAATGCTCGAATTGATCAATTGAATGGGCGATATAAAGAGGCTGCGGATAAAATAGTAGACTTGTCTGGTATATATTTGGATGTTGATTCTCGGAATGATTTGAAAGAAGCGGATAAATTATGTAGAGAATTAATAAAACAAGGCAGTGGTGATTTGGCTATTCAAGTAGCGTCCGTGGTAAATGATAGTTTGTTGTCGGGAGATTCTTCAAAGAACAGACTGTTTCTTCCTGATGTTATGCGTAAAGTAGCTAAACATGATAGGGATATTAACTTATTAAATGAGGCAATTAGGTTGTACAAGGAAATTATCAATAGTAAACCTAAGTACGATAGCTTGGCTGTGGGGAAGTTAAGGGCTGCCGAAAAGTTGCTGAGGTCTATGAAAGCTGCTGGTGCGATTGTGCGCGATGCTACCTGTGATAAATTAGTGAATAAATATATAATAAAAGGAGTTTTATAGTTATGAAATCTTCAGAATCAACTAAAGGTTCAAAAGTATCAGCTAAGAAATTAGCTTCGAAGAGTGTAAAAGCTGCGGCGAAAGTTGCCGCTCTTAAGGAGAAGAAAATTGCGGGTACAGTGATAAAAGACACTCACATGGCTGGATTTGTTAATTTTATTCGCGAGCAGGGTGTTGTCGGTATGGCGGTTGGTTTGGCAATCGGTACCGCAGCTGGCGATACGGTTAAAAAGTTGGTGACGGCATTTGTTGACCCGTTAGTGCAGTTGATCGTTGGCTCTCAACAAGGATTGCAATCAGCTTCATTTACGGTTGAAATTGCTGGACGTAAAGGCGAGTTTTTATACGGCGCATTCGTTAGCTCGTTAATTACGTTGATAGCCGTTGCATTTGTTGTATATGCAATCATTCACTTCTTGAAACTCGATAAATTAGATAAGAAAAAAGACTAAACCTTAACTAATAAGCGTGCCTACTGATTCTCCGCGGGTTGCGTGGAGAATATTTCCGTCTGTAAGCAAATCACAAATTACAACTGGAATGTGTTCATCCATAGCTAGTCCAATCGCCGCCTTATCCATAACGGCAATGTTAGGATTTGTCAGGGCTTCTTGGTAAGATAAATGATCAATTTTTACGGCGTCAGGGAATTTCATAGGATCTTTATCATAAACTCCGTCGACTTTCGTTGTTTTAATCACGGCGTCGCATTGCATTTCCAGTGCCAGATTTAACGCTGCAGTATCAGTAGTCAGAAACGGTCGGCCGGTGCCGCACGCCACAATAACAATGCGGTTTTTCTTAATATGGCTAATGGCGCGTCGGAAAGTATAGTGATCAATAAATTGATTCACTTCGACCGTGGACAATGCGCGAGTTGGCAGTCCTGTGTCGTTCAATACGTCTGCCAGAGCAATGGCATTCATTAGCGTAGAAAGCATCCCGATATTATGTGCGGAAACAGGTTGAATTCCGTGACCGATGATTTGATTACCGCGAACGTAATTGCCACCGCCAACCATAATAACAATCTCAGCGCCGTCTTCTAATGCTGGTCTAATTTGTTCGGCAATCCAGCGAGCGCGTTTTGGGTCAAAGCCGCTGGCGAATTCGCCTTGAAGTTGTTCACCTGATAATTTGAGTAGGATGCGTTTTGTCATGATTTTAGTTTAGCACGCCTTATGGAAGTGGTAAAATAGAGATATGAAAGCAAGTTTTAAGCCGAAAAAAAATTTTTATGGGTGGATTTGGAGATGACTGGAC